>Ga0070748_1000002_pt1 | contig 243215 bp, 203 predicted proteins | sample VirMetDEL_Nov_12_FD_77015 | JGI IMG/M metagenome (GOLD analysis project Ga0070748, IMG submission 77015) | Aqueous microbial communities from the Delaware River and Bay under freshwater to marine salinity gradient to study organic matter... | ecosystem: Environmental > Aquatic > Marine >... | reverse complement strand
GGCTTCAAGGTACATGCTCTGATGCTCTCTTTAAGAAAAAGAGAGCATAAGATCATAATCGACACCGTCCGTCAAATTGGGGGCGAAACGGTTAAAATATATTCACGATCTCGCCCTGCACAAATCGCCCTAAGCTTGCATTGCTATTATCTGGGATAAAAATTTATGGTTTGTTATTGCCACTGCTGGTCTTATTACCTCAACTATCTTTTGCAGATATTTCATTTATCACAGGTGCATTAAACATTAATATCATGCCAAACGCTTTGGTTGAGTTGTGGATGGCCTTTCCAATCGCGGACATTTTAGCTTGTCTCTTGAGTTTATTGATCATCAGTATTTTGCCTTTTATTCACGTGCCGCGAGCAAATCGAATCAGTCATGGAGGTAATGCAAAATGAAGTTAACCAAAATGAAAGACTCAAGCGCCATCGCATTAAATGAAACTAAAATTCGCGCTAAGAAACTGCTCAAAGCTTGTCAGCAGGATGAGCCGTCAGCCAAGCAAAGAGTCACAACCTTAATGGCGAAGTTGGGCATCTTACACTCAGATCTCCAGCTAAAGCATTGCCAACAAGTGATTGCACGTGAGCTAGGGTTTATCGATTTTCATCATTGCCAGCGAGTCTTGTTGGGTCAAGCCATACTCGGGGATGATTGGGGAAACTTATTCCACACTAAGCAATGCGAGACGCTACTCAATCATTGGTTTACTGGCTATTTAGCCGCCCGTGATTTTAATGCACAAGCTGAAAGCACATTGTTACTCCCCTACAAGAAGCAATTTTTTGTGGTGGTGCGGCAGGATTACTGCAATACGCTGAATTTGTCGATAATTTCGCAGCAGGTGGATAACGTCGGCAAACCGACTATCCTGCGGGATCTGGTGAGTAGCTATGCTAATGCAGACTGGAACGCCTTTGCGCTGGCCATGATCCAACACAAACTACCCAAAGTGTAATGATGGCTGAGATTGTCAGTGCATCATCTTGAATGAGCAAATCTAGAGTTAAATGACAATAACCAACAAGGCCATCAATGCTGATGGCCTTGTTGGTAAACTATGATGGAGGCGCTGCGTTTCGAATCAGAAACTCAAAGCTAGAATAGCTAAAATGCAAAAAGCCGCTAATTGCTTAGCGGCTTTTTGACTGAATATGGCGGAGGAGTAGGGATTTGAACCCTAGGTGGGCTATAAACCCACGCCGGTTTTCAAGACCGGTGCATTAAACCACTCTGCCACCCCTCCGAACGAGGCGCATAATATAAGTAAGTGTGTTGACTGTAAAGCACTAACTCTCAATTATGCGCCGATTGTTGCTATTACACTCAATCCGCTGGATTTTGCTTCACATCGGCCACTATGCCAACACGTGCGGGATCTGGCTTAGTGAAATGTTTGGCAAAATCGCCCCACCCTTGTTGGCTCTTCAGCACATAGCCGACCACAACTAAGATAGCGCAACATAGGATGCCCCAACCGATCGCTACTTCACCTAGGCTTGCCCACATAGCGACTAAGCTAGATGCACCAAAGGCAATGCTGATCTGCAAGAAATTCTGTAATCCTGCGGCCTTAGCAGCATTCTGACTAAACTGCTGTAGCGCGCTGTTCACGACTATCGGGTAAATGGCGCCATTAGCTGCGGCCAAAATCGAGAACGAAATAAGCAGTGGGAAAATCGTGCTTGCTGGGAAAATCAGCGTGAACATGATGATCGAAATAACGCAGGCTGCGAAAATCGACAACAAGATATTCAGTGTTTGATGCCCGCCAATGCGTTTTATCAGTAACTTACTCGCATAACCACCGACAATAAACATGATGGTTTGTGGGATAAAACTAAGGCCGATTTCAGTTGGCAGATAGCCGTGCATTTCCATCACAATCGGCCATACGGTTAGATAAGCAAAGAAAGCACCGGAACAGGCGCCGAAGATCACGACGTTGCCTAAATAGCGGGTGTTTTTCAAAATTTGCCCATAAGATACCGCAGCATATTCACTGTGTGTATGCTGACGCTTGCCTGGTACAAAGTACAAGGTCATCAATATTAGTAGAAAAGCGATAACACACAAAGAGATAAAGATTGCACGCCAGCCTAATTCGTTCAGAATGTAAGCGCCAAGGATCGGTGCTAATGCAGGCGATAATGCGACCAGTGGCATAATGTTACTGAAAATACCTTGTGCTTTATCAGCATCATATTGTTCAACCACAATCGCTTGCCAAATAACCCCAGCACTACAGGCGCCAATCGCTTGGAAGAAGCGCGCGGTATTGAGCATTAGGATTGAATCACTGTTGGCAATAAACACGCTGGCAACGGCAAATACCACTAGGCCAAAAATCAATGCCCAACGTTTGCCGATTTTATTGACTAAGGGGCCATAAAGTAGCTGACCTAAGGCAAGACCCGCCAGGAAACAGGTCAGTGACATCGCCACCTGTGATGGGGTGCTGTTAAGTGAGCCTTCAATTGCTTTGAAAGCAGGCAAATACATGTCAGTGGCAATAAAGCCGAGCATGCTCAACATGGCTAAATAGAATAGAAACATAAAGAACTTTATGTTTACAAAGGTGTTACTAGACGTTTTCATAAAATAATCGGGTCGGATTGACTAAAGCGAGCAGTCTAATGACTTGTTAAATCTATTGGAAACGTTTATTTTTGACTTGTGCTATCAATTATTTTCATTGGAACGGACGTCAGCTATGCTCTCAGAACAAGCGCTAGAACTCATAGATATTGTGGCTCGTGTAGGAAGTTTCACCGCGGCGGCGAATCGGCTGCATAAAGTGCCCTCTGCCGTGAGCTACGCGGTCAAGCAAATAGAAGAAGAACTCGGCGTCATTCTTTTCGAACGTCATCATCGCAGCGTAACCTTAACCCCTGCGGGTGAACATTTTGTTAAGCAAGCCAGAACCTTGCTTACGCAGATGGACGAGATGAAGCGTGGCACGCAGCGCGTAGCAAACGGTTGGCAACCGACCTTGTCTATCGCGCTGGATAATATCGTCCGTGCCGATAGGATCAGCGTATTGATTGCTGACTTCTATCGGCATTTCCATGATATTGAATTGATTATTCGCATTGAGGTCTTTAACGGCGTTTGGGAAGCGCTCGCCACGGGCCGCAGTGACATTGCAATTGGTGCAACAACCGCAATTCCGGTCGGCGGCGTGTACCAATATAAAGACATGGGCGATATTGAGTGGGCATTTTTAGTCAGCAAAAATCATCCATTAGCCAATATTGACCGTCCGCTAAGCGACGATGAGCTGCGCCCTTTCCCCTCGATTTGCCTAGAAGATACCTCGCGGGAAATTCCAAAACGTATGACTTGGCTGCTCGAAAATCAACGTCGCCTCGTTGTACCCGATTGGATCCGCGCCATTAACTGTTTCCGCGAAGGTTTAGGCGTGGGTTATATGCCAGTGCACTTAGCGAGTGTGTTTATTAAAGCGGGTGCGCTGGTTGAGAAACAACTGGAAAATCCTAAGCAGACTAGTCCATGCTGTCTCGCGTGGAATGCCGACAAGATGTCGCCCGCGCTCGCTTGGGTGCTGGAATATCTGGGTGACACCGAAAAATTGCATAAAGAGTGGCTGGCTTAAGCTTGGTTTAAACTCAATATGTTGATCTCGTCCTTAATACTTGGCATTGAAATTAGCATTGGACTGTCTTTGAAATCGGCATTGAACTTGGAATTGGCAGTAAGTTCAGCGGGCGTATTTATCAAGCCTATTCAGTTTTAACGCCGAATTCATGTGCTTATTGGATAAATATACGGATAGCACCAACCTTAGCCAAACGCTTAGCACTTAAGATTGATATGTGTGGCGAGGCAAAATTTTTAAGATTAACAATTTGTTATTCATGGTTCTATGACTTTCACCCGTATCTCAGGTACGGTATCATGAATGCAGTTAAGTTCGTTTTAGGATTTTACGGGAACTTAGTGTGCTGTAAAAAATCAAAACGATCAGTTCGGAAATGTGTCAACGGAGATCAACATGACCCAAGAAACCTTATATTCGACGAGTGCGTCAACACTGGAAGTGAACAAACTTCTTAAAAACACTTATATGCTGTTGTCTATGACATTGGCCTTCTCTGCCCTGTGCGCTGGCTTGGCAATGGCATTAAATATCAGCCCATTAATGTCTATCGGCTTATCGATTGGTGGCCTAGTCTTGCTATTCGTCACTTTACGTAAAGCCGAGTCTGCAGCGGGTATCTTCTGGGTGTTTGCCTTTACGGGTATGGAAGGCGCGTCACTGGGCTACATGCTGAATCACTACGCGGGCATGGCAAATGGCCCGCAATTAATTATGCAGGCACTGGGATTAACGTCAGTGATTTTCGTTGCCTTATCAGCCTATGCGGTCACCACTAAGAAAGATTTCTCTTTCCTACGTGGCTTCTTGTTTGCTGGCTTGATTGTGGTGATTGCCGCTGCCGTAATTAATATCTTTATGGGTAACAGCGTGGCCTTTATGGCGATTAACGCAGGTATTGCATTATTGATGACGGGTTTTATCCTGTTTGATACTAGCCGTATTGTGAACGGCGGCGAGACGAACTACATTCGCGCAACTATCTCATTATACTTAGATTTCTTAAACCTCTTCATCGCGCTATTGCACCTTATGGGCATAGGTAACGATGACTAATCCTAGTTAGCGATTTTTAGCTTAACTTGCGTTAGAATGGCCCTACTTTTAGGGCCATTTTTATTTTAAATGAGCAAATTTATTATCCAAGTGAACGGGCCCGCTTATGGCACGTCGGCGAGTGTTAACGCCTTACGCTTTTCCCAAGCGGCACTTTTGGCTGGGCATCAGATTATCTGTGTGTTTTTTTATCAAGACGGCGTGTATAACTCCACAGATTTAAGCTTACCCGCCTCCGATGAAAACGATGTGAGCAGTGACTGGAAACAGCTCGCGCAATCGCATCAGATCCCGTTAGTTAATTGCGTTTCAGCAGCGCTGCGCCGTGGGATTGTAAGCAAGCAAGATGCCAGCGAGAATGGCCTGAGCCACTGGAATGTGGGTGAGTCATTTATCATGGGCGGTTTAGGCGAGCTTGTCACAGGCATTGAATCGGCCGATCGTTTGATCAGTTTTTAACTCTCAGGGTGACTATGAAAAAATTGTGTATCCTGTTTCGCTGTTCGCCACACGGTACTGTTCGTGGCCGCGAAGGTTTAGATCTCGCCCTGCTGAGCGCCAGCTTTGAGCAAGAAGTGAGTTTAGTGTTTGTCGATGAAGGTGTGCTGCATTTGATTAAAGATCAACAACCTGATCTAATTGGCGCTAAAGATTACATCTCCACCTTTAAAGCACTGCCGCTGTACGATATCGACTCGGTATTTGTCTGTAAGCAATCCTTAGCCGACTACGGCTTAAGCCATAGTTTATTGTCTATTCCTGTTACTGTAGTCAACGATGAAGCCATCGCTGCCCATTTAAAACAGGTTGATGAGGTCTTAGTATTCTGATGATTTTACATCATATTCAAACATCTCCCAGCCGAGATAGTGCATTGAAACTCTGCTTACGTTACGCCTGTAAGGAAGATGCGGTTCTACTATCGAGCGATGGCGTGAACGCGTTACTGCTGCGTCAATGGGCAATGGCATTATCGCCCTTCAAGTTGATGGTCTTAAAAGACGATGTCATCGCTCGCGGCCTATCCGAGCGTTTAAAGAACGTGACGCTTATCGATTACAATGAGTTTGTGGCTCAATCATTACTCCATGACAAGGTGATAACGTGGTAAATCCGTTGCAATTTAATGGCGCAGAAATCGCCCGTGACCATCAAGGTTATTTAAAAGATCTCAACGATTGGCAACCGGATATGGCTTTACTATTGGCGGCAGAAGAGCAAATCGTGCTTACGCCCGCCCATTGGGAAGTGATTAACTTTGTTCGCGATTTTTATCTTGAATACAAAACGAGCCCTGCTATTCGCGTATTAGTCAAAGCGATTGGCCAAGCTTTAGGGCCAGACAAAGGCAATTCAAAATACTTGTATACCTTGTTCCCGATTGGCCCAGCAAAACAAGCCACCAAAATTGCGGGCTTGCCAAAGCCTGCTAAATGCATTTAATCGTATAGGTTAAGTCATCATACTTAGCTCAATATCGAACGTAAGCGTCAAATGTGAGCATTAAACATAAACATGGCACAAACAAAAAAGGCATGTTCCCTTAGGAAACATGCCTTTCTTTTTACTTGAACAAAGTTAATAGGGTTATTTGACGTTTTCTAACACAACCCAGACGGCTTTGCCTATGGTCGCCAACATCACCGCAAAAAATACTGCAATGACAGCGGTATAGGAAAGCCAACGGAGATAGCGCTGGCCTTTATCCATAGTATTATTTTGCGTTCCATTAGCCTATTTGAGTCAAGCCGCCCATGTATGGACGCAGCACTTCTGGGATTGTGATGCTACCATCGGCATTTTGATAATTTTCTAAAATAGCCACTAAGGTACGACCCACAGCTAAACCTGAACCGTTTAAGGTATGCAGTAACGCGGGCTTATTGTCTGCTTTCACGCGGTAACGCGCTTGCATACGACGGGCTTGGAAATCCTTCATATTTGAGCAAGAAGAAATTTCACGATAAGTGTTTTGTGCCGGTAACCAGACTTCGATATCGTAGGTTTTGCTTGAGCCAAAGCCCATATCGCCAGTACATAAAATCACAGTACGGTATGGCAGGCCTAAACGTTGCAATACAGTTTCAGCATGACCAGTTAGCGCTTCGAGCGCCGCCATTGAATCTTCCGGCTTAACGATTTGCACCATTTCAACTTTATCGAACTGATGCTGACGGATCAGACCACGGGTATCTTTACCGTATGAGCCCGCTTCGCTGCGGAAACATGCGGTATGCGCAGTTAATTTAATCGGCAGCTCGTCTTCATCAACAATGCTATCGCGCACTAAGTTGGTTAATGGCACTTCGGCCGTTGGGATAAGGCTTAAGCCTTGGCCTTCTTCGGTGGCAGGTTTAGTGTGGAACAAGTCTTCACCAAACTTAGGCAGTTGACCTGTGCCCAGTAAGCTTGCTTCGTTAACCAGTAACGGCACATAGGCTTCGGTATAACCGTGCTCTGTGGTGTGCAAGTCCAACATGAACTGACCAATGGCGCGGTTTAAGCGGGCGACTTCGCCTTTCATCACGATGAAACGTGAGCCAGTGATTTTCACTGCATTTTTAAAATCTAAACCGTTTAGGCCTTCGCCTAAATCGATATGATCTTTAATTGGGAAATCAAACGTGCGTGGCGTACCCCAGCGGCGAACTTCAACGTTCTCCGTTTCATCGGCACCGATTGGCGCGGACTCGTCTGGCAGGTTTGGCATTGACATGGCAATGGCATTGACTTCTTCGAGCACAGCCGCCAGTTCAATCTTTCTGGCATCCAGCTGTGAACCTAAATCGCCCACTTGCGCCATGATCGCTTCAACATCTTCACCACGGGCTTTAGCTTGGCCAATGGATTTGGAGATGGCATTACGCGACGCTTGTAATTCTTCGGTAGCCACTTGCAGTGACTTACGCTTTTCTTCTAATTGAGTGAGGTGAGCTATGTCTAAAATAAAGCCACGGGTGGCCAGTCGCTCAGCGGTAACTTCTAATTCGTTGCGCAAAAATTTAGGATCTAACATGTGATATATTCTTAATAGTTAAATGCGAGAAAAAACCAGTTGCTGACCTAAGTACACCATGAATAAACATAGACTTAGATTCAACACCACATTCAAAGTCGCCTTCAGCCAATCCCCTTCTTGCAGCAGCAATAAGGTTTCATTAGAGAAAGTCGAAAACGTTGTCAAAGCGCCCAACAGGCCAATACCGATCAGCGCTTTGAGTTCTGGGCTGATATGACTCATTTGCCCCAGTGCGTAAATTACGCCCATTAAAAATGAACCGAGGACATTAACCAACAGTGTACCAAAAGGAAAACTGCTGCCAAATACTTGGATCATGAATATTGAAATAAGATAGCGAAAAACAGCCCCAATTGAACCACCTAGCGCCACAAGTAAGAGATTATTCATATCTTTTGTGCTCGCTGGCTTGATCTAACAGGGCTAATTGCGCCAACTTATCTTTGATTCGCTTCTCGAACCCTCGCTCAGTCGGAAAATAAAACTGCGCTGTTTGCAGGGATTCGGGGAAATAATTTTCACCACTGGCATAGGCATTGGCTTCATCGTGGGCATATCGATACCCTGCTCCCATGCCAATGTCTTTCATTAACTGAGTCGGTGCATTGCGTAAATGGTGCGGCACTTCGACTTGCCCAGTATCGCGAGCTAACTCACGCGCGGCCTTAAATGCGGTATAGACAGCATTACTCTTAGGCGCGCTGGCAAGATAAACAATGGCTTGTGCTATTGCTCGTTCACCTTCGGCTGGGCCAACACGGTGAAAACAATCCCAGGCATTAAGCGCGATGGTCATCGCCGCAGGATCGGCATTGCCGACATCTTCAGAGGCAATTGCCAGTAAGCGCCTTGCGACATACAGCGGATCGCCGCCGCCTTCTAATATTCGACAAAACCAATACAGCGCCGCATCGGGTGCTGAACCGCGGATTGATTTATGGACGGCTGAGATTAAATCGTAAAACTGATCGCCGTTCTTATCGAATCCGGCAACTTGGTGCCCCGCCACTTGGATCAACATATCAGTGGTAAAGGTGCCACCGTCGATGAGCATATCACTCATCAACTCAATTAGATTTAACGCTTTACGGGCATCACCATCACAAAGTTGCGCCAGTGTGGTGAGCACATCGGTTGGCATCACAAATTGGCGTTGGCCTAAGCCTCGCTCGGTATCGCTTAAGGCTTGAGTCACTATGTGGGCGATCTCATCATGGCTTAAGCGCTTGATAAGATAAACCCGTGCCCGCGAGAGCAGCGCATTGTTGATTTCAAAGGATGGGTTTTCAGTGGTCGCACCGATAAAAATCACAGTGCCATCTTCAATAAATGGCAGAAATGCATCCTGCTGGCTCTTATTGAATCGGTGGACTTCATCGACAAACAATAACGTGCGTTGACCACGGGATTCAGCCACGGCTTTCGCTTGCTCAATCGCCGCGCGAATGTCTTTGACGCCAGATGTGACCGCAGAGATGCGTTCAACGTGCGCATTTGAATAATGTGCAATTAATTCGGCTAAGGTCGTTTTACCTGTGCCCGGCGGCCCCCACAACATCATGGAATGGGCGCGCCCCGCTTCCAATGCTTTGCGTAGCGGCTGGCCTTCACCCAGTAAATGGGCTTGGCCTATGTACTCAGCGATCGTTCTTGGCCGCATACGTGCGGCCAAGGGACGAAAGTCGGGGGCGAAATTAAAGGATAAACTGCTCACGCTATCGCCTAGTGCGCTGTTTTACGACGTTGATCATCAACATCGACATTGTCAGGCAGCACAAAGCTGAACAGCGCTTTGTCTTTATCGGTAATCGCTTGCTGATTGCTCAAATCAAATTGGCTCAAGTTACCTTTGTCATCGGCAACATTAAAGTTGGCTAACTGGGCATTTTTGAAACACACCTTGACGGACAATATGCCCGAATCAATCGCTTTAGGTTTGATCTCATAGCAGTCTTGTTGCTTGGTCACTGAATACTGTGACCAAGTGGCATCGTCGCGGTGGACTAACAAGGCAATAGGCGAAGCATTAATGGCTTCAGCAAAATCCATGATGACCACTTCTTCGGCGAAGGGATTGTAAATCCATAAATCTTTACCATCGGCGACAATTTGCGATTCATCGGGTTGAGTTAAATGCCAATAAAACTGATTTGGATACGCCAAGGCAAAGATACCAGAACCCGTCTGAATGACCTTTTTATTGACGTCAGTCACGGTTTGTTTGAAATCGGCTTTTAGTGAAGCAGTACCAATCAACTTGTCTCTTAACTGCTGCGCATCATCGGCAAACACAGTCGCGCTAAATAGTAAAGGTGAAGCTAACAACACAGCGCATAATCGTTTTTTCATTTTATTCCTTACCCTGTAAAACCCTTGGGTGTAACAAAGCGACGCCTCAGCGCGGCTTAATAATGTTTTGGTGCCGGCGGCGCTAAGACCTCACGGTTACCGTTGTGGCCTTGAGCCGAAACGATACCTTGGGCTTCCATCTGTTCAATAATGCGCGCTGCACGGTTATAACCAATCTTAAATTTACGCTGTACGCTTGAAATCGAGCCGCGACGGGTTTCAGTCACAAAGGCGACGGCTTCATCGTAGAGTGGATCATATTCTTCATCGGTTTCTGCAGTTTCACCCGGTAGTAAGACTTGCTCACCATCGCTGGCACCATTGAGAATTTCATCGATATATTGCGGTTTACCACGGGCGCACCAATCGGCAACGACGCGGTGAACTTCATGATCGTCAACAAAGGCGCCATGGACACGGTTTGGAACCGCAGTACCCGGTGGCAAGAACAACATATCCCCCATACCGAGTAAGGTTTCAGCACCCTGTTGATCTAAAATGGTGCGCGAATCGATACGCGATGACACTTGGAACGCCATACGTGTCGGAATGTTAGCTTTAATCAAGCCAGTAATCACATCCACTGACGGTCTTTGGGTTGCCAGAATCAAATGTATGCCTGCAGCGCGGGCCTTTTGCGCGATACGGGCAATCAACTCTTCAACTTTCTTACCGACAATCATCATCATGTCGGCAAATTCATCGACCACGACAACAATCGATGGCAGCTTATCTAACGCAGGCGCTTCAGGCTCCATGCTGTCGGATGACTTCCACATAGGATCTAAAATCACTTCGCCATTGGCTTTCGCTTCGGCAATTTTGGCGTTATAGCCCTTGATGTTACGCACGCCCATCATAGACATTAGCTTGTAGCGACGTTCCATCTCGCCCACACACCAACGCAGTGCATTGGCGGCCTCTTTCATATCGGTAACCACTTCACAGAGCAAATGCGGAATGCCTTCATAGACAGACAGTTCCAACATCTTTGGGTCGATCATGATAAAGCGCACATCTTCTGGGCCAGACTTGTACAGTAAGCTGGTGATCATCACGTTTACGCCCACAGACTTACCTGAACCTGTGGTACCAGCAACTAACAAATGTGGCATTTTTCCAAGGTCAACCACGACTGGGTCGCCGGCAATATCTTGACCTAACACCATAGTTAAGTTGGATTTGCTGTCGGTAAAGGCGGCGCAATCTAACACATCGCGCATAAACACGGTTTCACGGAATTTATTCGGCAATTCGAGTCCGACATAAGCCTTGCCCGGGATAACTTCAACCACGCGCACACTTTCAGCCAGCAGTGAACGGGCTAAATCCTTCGACAGATTAGAGATTTTTGACGCTTTAACGCCAGGCGCTAATTCTAATTCGAAGCGCGTGATCACAGGCCCTGGATACACACCCACCACATTGGCGATGATGTTGAAATCGGCTAACTTCACTTCAACTAGACGAGCGACTTGATCTAACTCTTCAGGGCTAATCGGGTTTTTCTTACGATCTGGCACATCAAGCAAATTGATGCTGGGTAACGGGTCCATTGGTTTTTTCGGCGCGGGTTTATCTTCTTGTCCCGGTAACACCACAATGCCATCTACAATCTTCGCTTTTTGATCTTGCTGCTTACGCTGGGCTTGATTCACGGCGCCTGTTGAGGCTTTTGTATCAAAATCAATGACGTCATCATCGGTAAAACCTAAGCTTTCATCATCATCTTCCGCAAAGTTTTGGCTGTTAAAAACAGGCTCATTGTCGTCGTGATCGAATGCCTGCGAATTGAAATCGGCGCTTTCTTGTCCATCATGTCTTGCATCTTGGGCTTCGGTTAACCAAGGCGGCGCTTCAAAATTGCCATGGGCGGCCAAATCATCATGATCGATTTGAGGTTCAACCCTTTGTGCATTTTTGCTTTTACTGCCATTCAAACTCAAAATTTTTGCGAGTGCCGATAGCTTGTTTTTTTGCGGCGCAGCTTCTTCAGTATTAATGCTTTCGGTAATAAACCCTTCATCTGCGGCAGTAGACAAGGTTGGGGTTATTTCGGCTCTGCGAGCAATATGACGCTCACGCACCTTTGGCGTTTCAACGACTGGCGGCTTTTCAAGCACATATTGTGATTCGCGGCGCTGCTTAAACTTATCGACTACAGACATAAAACCACGGGTATCTTCGGTTTCACGCTCACGCTTCATCGCTTGCGGTAATAATTTAAGTTTCTTATAAATCCAAATAGAGACTAAGCCGATTTTCTCGACCACGGTCAGCCAACTGATCCCAGTTAATAAAGTAAAACCAGAACCTAAGAAGCACAGCAACAATAAGGTAGTACCGAGTTTATTAAAATACGGCAGCATGGCTTGGCCTATGACATCACCCGCCACTCCGCCTGCCGAAAACTCGTAGATGTTGTTAGCGTTCATACTCGCCAACGCAGAAAACCCAAGGATGATCAGCAAAAATCCAATCAATCTCAGGGCCACTGAAAAGTAATCAACTTCGAGCAGATGATGGGCGCGTTTGAACAGCAGCCAGCCGGTCGAGGCGACAATGATTGGCATAATGTAAGCCGTGACGCCGAAGAAATATAACAGAATATCGGCTATCCAAGCCCCTACAGCTCCGGTCCAGTTTTTTATGTCGCCTTGAAAATGCGACTGACTCCAACCGGGATCAGACGGACTAAAACTCGTCAATGCGAGTAAAATATAAGTGGCGAGGACACAACAAATGATGAGTCCGCCTTCCAGCAGACGTTGCAGGCCAGTGAGCGTGCGTACACTATTTCCTTGAGACAAACGACGTAATCCATAAAAAGTGAAAACAGGTGGGCTAACGATACCAGAATCCCACTAAATGTGGAGCACATTAGCCTGTTTTTCTGTGCAGAAATGGCCATGATTGGCAAAAATTAACCTATTGGGATGTTTAAGTGTGCTTTTGGAGAGGAATGAGTTATTACACAATCACTTCCGTTAACAACTCTGCTTAAAAATGCCACAAAAATATGCCCCTAAGTTGGCGAACTTAAGGGCAATGACAAGGTTAATCGCTATAGGTGCTAAACGGGATAGTTGTGCTGACTTGACCAATAAATAAGGGGCCTAAGCCCCTTATTGTAAAACCAAACAATCAGGGTAATTTAGATATCTGAGAGTAGATGATTTATCGCTACGCGACTGGTGTGTTTAACCTCTTCCATCACGACATAAGTGCGCGTGTCGGAAACAGAAGGTAATTTCAACAAGGTTTCACCTAACAAGCGACGATAAGCTGACATATCTGAAACACGGGTTTTCAGTAAGTAGTCAAAATCGCCTGAAACCAGATGACATTCTTGAATGTCGTCGAGTAACTGCACTGCACGGTTAAACTTATCAAACACTTCGGGAGTATCACGGCTTAAGGTGATTTCCACGAATACCAGTAGGGATGCACCCAGGAAATGAGGATTGACCAATGCGGTATAGCCATTGATATAACCTTGCTTTTCGAGTCGTTTCACTCTTTCTAAACACGGAGTTGGACTAAGTCCGACTCTTTTTGATAATTCCACATTAGAAATGCGGCCATCAAGTTGTAATTCATTAAGAATGTTGCGATCGATGCGATCCAAGTCTTTTACAGGACTCTTTTTATTATATGCCATTTATTTAACCTTGCTTTATCACTAAAACAACATTTTATTCTACGTATGCCGAAAGTTCAGCAGCATAAACTGCGTCGCCGATACTATACTAGATATCCCTGAATTAATCACGTTCAGGTCACGATAAAATAACAATTATGCCCATTAAAAGTGGGTTTTCAGGCAATTGAGGCTCAAAGATGATTATTGGTGTTCCAAAGGAAATTAAAAACCACGAATATCGTGTCGGTATGGTTCCTTCTAGTGTTCGCGAGTTAGCGATCAAAGGTCACGAAGTTTTTGTAGAAACAAATGCAGGCATAGGTATCGGTTTTTCAGATCAAGATTATATTGATGCTGGCGCCACAATTTTAGCGACTGCTACTGAAGTTTTCGCTAAAGCGCAGATGATTGTAAAAGTAAAAGAGCCTCAAGCAGTTGAACGCGCTATGTTGCGTCACGATCAGATTTTATTTACTTATCTGCATCTTGCGCCAGATTTACCGCAAACTGAAGATTTAATTAAAAGTGGTGCCGTATGTATCGCTTATGAAACTGTGACTGACGACCGTGGTGGCCTGCCCTTACTTGCCCCTATGTCTGAAGTTGCTGGCCGTATGTCAATCCAAGCTGGCGCTATGGCATTAGAGAAATCTTCTGGTGGTCGCGGTATGTTACTGGGTGGCGTTCCAGGGGTTGAACCCGCTAAAGTCGTGATTATTGGCGGCGGTATGGTCGGTACTAACGCTGCGCAAATGGCGGTAGGCATGGGTGCTGATGTGGTTGTACTTGACCGAAGCATTGATGCGCTGCGTCGTTTAAATGTGCAATTCGGCTCTGCCGTAAAAGCCATTTACTCTACTGCTGATGCAATTGAACGTCATGTTATTGAAGCCGATCTTGTGATCGGTGGTGTACTGATCCCTGGTGCTGCAGCGCCTAAATTGGTAACCCGTAGCATGATCTCACGTATGAAGCCAGGCAGTGCCATTGTTGACGTCGCAATTGATCAAGGCGGTTGTGTTGAAACTTCACATGCAACGACTCACCAAGATCCAACTTATATCGTTGATGATGTTGTGCATTATTGCGTGGCAAACATGCCTGGTGCGGTTGCTCGCACTTCTACTTTCGCACTAAATAATGCAACGCTACCGTATATTCTTAAGTTAGCTAACTTAGGCTATAAAGAAGCGCTGTTACAAGACAAGCACTTACTCAATGGCTTAAACGTGATGCACGGTAAAGTGGTCTGTAAGGAAGTGGCTCACGCCCTGAATCTAGCGTTCACCTCTCCAGTTGCATTATTGGCATAAGCGTTTAATTAGCTTAAGCTTTCGATGTAATATTGCATTTGCTTTACCTAGCAAATGATCCAAATCGGCCTCAACCCTGTTGAAGCCGATTTTTTATTGGCAGAACTGAAATTAAAGCATGCGAATTGATAATATCCCGTTTATCAACATGTCTGGTGCTTTCACTCGTCATGCCCGCCTAAGCCATTTAATTCACCGCAGTAAAGTGAAACTGACACTCTGAATACCAAAGTGCACTGACTCGATTAGCGTAATCTAAAAGAATCACCCTTCAACACTTTACCCCCACAGGTAAATTCCCTACAATCCTTGCAATTTGCTAAAGGCACGGAGATAAACATGAGCCAGATCAGACATTGTAACTTATTGATTTTGGGTTCAGGCCCAGCAGGATATACCGCAGCTGTTTATGCTGCGCGTGCGAATTTAAAACCTGTGATGATCACAGGTATGCAGCAAGGTGGTCAATTGACCACTACGACTGAAGTTGAAAACTGGCCAGGTGACGCGGATGACTTAACGGGTCCAGCGTTAATGGAACGTATGCAAAAGCATGCAGAAAAGTTCGATACTGAAATCTTGTTCGATCACATCAACGAAGTGACCTTAACCGAGCGCCCTTTCCGTTTGAAAGGCGATAACGGCGAGTACACCTGTGATGCGCTGATCATAGCAACTGGCGCTTCAGCCCGTTATTTAGGATTAGAGTCAGAAGAAGCATTCAAGGGCCGCGGCGTATCAGCCTGTGCGACCTGCGATGGTTTCTTCTATCGTAATCAAAAAGTCGCGGTGATCGGTGGCGGTAACACAGCTGTTGAAGAAGCATTGTACTTAAGTAATATCGCCGCTGAAGTTCATCTGATCCACCGTCGTGACACTTTCCGCTCAGAAAAAATCTTAATCGACCGTCTGATGGACAAAGTCGCTAATGGCAACATCATCCTTCATTTAGACCAAACTATGGATGAAGTCGTTGGTGATGCTATGGGTGTGACAGGTCTTAAGATGAAGAGCACTAAAGATGGCTCTATTACTGACTTAGCCGTTGCTGGTGTGTTCGTCGCTATTGGCCATAGCCCTAATACTGGAATTTTTGAAGGCCAGTTGGAAATGAACCACGGTTATTTAAAAGTCCAAAGCGGCTTGCAAGGTAACGCCACACAAACCAGTATCGAAGGTGTTTATGCTTGTGGTGATGTGATGGACCAACATTATCGTCAAGCGATTACTTCTGCGGGCACAGGCTGTATGGCCGCACTCGATGCAGAGCGTTATTTAGACGCTAAAAAGTAATTAAACTCTAAACTTTTTTCAACGAATAGCAGGCTTGGCCTGCTATTTTTTTAGCTGAAAATGACACATAAAAAAAGGGACCAAATGGTCCCTTCTCTACAGCAACAAACTAATTTCTTAGTTTAACGCTTCTTTTGCTTTTTCAACTAAAGTTGCAAATACAACTTTATCGAATACAGCGATGTCAGCCAAAATCTTACGATCGATTTCGATAGACGCCTTTTTCAGACCGTTGATGAAACGGCTGTAAGACAGACCATTTTGACGAGCAGCAGCATTAATACGTGCAATCCACAGTTGACGGAATTGACGTTTTTTCTGACGACGGTCACGGTAAGCATATTGACCAGCTTTAGTTACTGCTTGAACAGCAACACGGTAAGTACGGCTACGAGCGCCATAATAACCTTTAGCTAGTTTTAAAACTTTCTTGTGACGAGCACGAGCGGTTACACCACGCTTAACTCTTGGCATTTTCTAATCTCCTAAATTAAGCGTAAGGTAATTGACGCGCGATTGCTGGAACGTCAGCTTTTGCAACTAAACATTTAGCACGTAAATGACGTTTACGTTTAGTGCTTTTTTTCGTCAAAATGTGACGTAAGTGTGCTTGCTTGCGCTTGAAACCATTAGCGGTTTTCTTAAAACGCTTCGCTACACCCTTGTCTGTTTTCATTTTAGGCATTTCTAAAACTCCGCATTGGGATGTTTAATAAAAAGCAAGGCGAGCAAAGGCCATAGACCTTCGCTACTTTAAGTTTTGCCCTACTTATTTCTTTTTAGGCGCTAGCACCATAATTGCTTGTCGGCCTTCCATTTTCGGGAAAGATTCAACAACCGCATACTCGTCCAAATCAGCCTTGATACGGTTCAATAGATCCATACCTAGGTTTTGGTGTGCCATTTCGCGACCTCGGAAACGCAGCGTAATCTTCGCTTTGTCCCCGTCTTCCAGAAAACGTATCAGGTTGCGTAGTTTTACCTGATAGTCGTTTTCGTCAGTTCCAGGACGGAATTTAATTTCCTTAACCTGAACCTGCTTTTGCTTCTTCTTTTGTTCCTTGGCTGACTTAGCCTTATCAAAAAGGAACTTACCGTAGTCCATAATGCGACATACTGGAGGTTCAGCATTTGGGCTGATTTCTACTAGGTCTACACCTGCTTCATCTGCCAAATTCTGAGCATCTCTGATGCTTACCACACCAATAGCTTCACCATCAATGCCTGTTAAGCGTACTTCTGGTACGCCTGTGATTTCTTCATTGATTCTATTAGGGGCCGGCTGACGCCCTGCTGTTTTTTTGATCTTTATGACCTATTCCTCCAACAATTTGAGACTACGGAGCGAAATCTGTTGATGGATTTTAGTGGCGAAATCTTCAAGTCGCATCTTACCTAAATCGATACCATCACGGGTACGCACCGCTACTTCCTTATTTTCCATTTCTTGATCGCCAACGACCAACAAATAAGGGACACGCCTTAAGGTGTGCTCGCGTATTTTAAAGCCTATTTTCTCATTCCTCAAGTCAAAAGACGCTCGAATACCTTGTTCTTTGAAGAATTTTACGACTTCTTCAACATAATCAGCCTGTTTATCGGTGATATTCATCACGACAACTTGCATTGGGGCTAACCAAGTTGGGAAACGTCCTGCATATTCTTCTATCAAGATACCCAAGAATCGTTCCAAAGAGCCTAAAATAGCACGATGGATCATCACTGGGGTCTGACGGCTGTTATCTTCGGCAACATAAGTTGCACCAAGACGGCTTGGCAACGCATAATCGAGCTGCACAGTACCACATTGCCACGCTCGGTCCAAACAATCGTGTAAAGTAAATTCGATTTTTGGTCCGTAGAACGCGCCTTCACCTGGCAAAATAGTGAATTCAATATTATTGTCACGCAGCGCTTGCTTAAGTGCTTCTTCCGCTCTGTCCCACATTGCATCGTCACCGATACGTTTTTCAGGACGAGTCGACAGTTTTACCACGATATTTTCAAAGCCGAAGGTGGCGTATGTATCGTAAACCATCTGGATACAGGCACTCACTTCTTCTTGGACTTGGCTGTCAGTACAGAAAATATGGGCGTCATCTTGGGTAAAGCCGCGTACGCGCATTAATCCGTGCAAAGAACCAGAAGGTTCATTACGGTGACAGCAACCAAATTCAGCCATACGTAATGGCAGGTCGCGGTAAGATTTCAACCCTTGGTTGAAGATCTGCACGTGGCCTGGGCAGTTCATCGGCTTGATGGCGTATTCGCGGTTTTCGCTGCTAGTCGTGAACATGGCTTCTGAGTATTTATCCCAGTGACCAGAACGTTCCCACAGCACGCGGTCCATCATCAATGGGCCTTTTACTTCTTGGTAAGTGTATTGGTTTAACTTACGGCGAATGAATCTTTCTAATTCGAGGAAGATGCTCCAACCGTCGTTATGCCAGAACACCATACCCGGTGCTTCTTCTTGCATGTGATACAAGTCGAGCTGCTTACCGATTTTACGGTGATCACGCTTAGCCGCTTCTTCAAGACGGGTTAAGTGTGTGCTCAAGGCTTTTTTGTCTGCCCAAGCGGTACCATAGATACGTTGCAACATCTTGTTTTCTGAGTTACCACGCCAGTAAGCGCCAGCAATGCTCATTAATTTAAAATGTTGGCAAAAACGCATGTTCGGTACGTGCGGTCCACGACACATGTCCGTATATTCTTCGTGATGATACAGCGCAGGCGTTGCATCTTTGCTGATGTTTTCATCCAGAATGGCAATCTTATAATCTTCGCCACGCGCTGCGAAGGTATCGCGCGCTTCTTGCCAGCTAACTACACGTTTAACTACGTCATAGTTAGTTTTGGCCAGTTGAAGCATGCGCTTTTCTAAGGCGTCGATGTCATCTTGAGTCAGCTTGTGCTCAAGGTCGATATCATAGTAGAAGCCGTTATCAATAACAGGACCAATCGCCATCTTGGTTTCTGGCCACATTTGCTTAATCGCGTGACCTAATAAATGCGCGCAAGAATGGCGAAGAATTTCAACACCTTCTTCGTCTTTGGCGGTAATGATTGATAGTTCTGCATCGGTTTCAATGAGATCGCAAGCATCTTTTAATTCGCCATTAACGCGGCCTGCGATACAAGCTTTCGCTAAACCTGGGCCAATATCGGCGGCAACATCGAGGGTTGATACAGCATGGGCAAACTCGCGTTTGCTACCATCGGGAAGTGTAATTACAGGCATGAAATGTCCTTTCCAGTGGTGACCCACACGTAGGGCCACTTGGTTTTAGTTAATGTAAGAGAAATGCTCGCTAGGTTAAGACAGTACAGGAGTCTTAGCCGCCTTGCGTAGCAGGGCGTTTATTCTAAGGGATTGTAGCTAAAAGGCGCAAGCATATTGACCAGAATTGGGATTAGAAACAAAAAGCAAATTCATGATTTTGCAGTGTCTTGGTAACTTAGCGGTCATCTAAATCCCCTATTCTGGCGCCAGTTTATTAGTCATCACTGAAAACATGACAGGGAGTTGATATGTTGAACGGCATTTTATTGGCTGTGGCACTCACGAACACAAGCGCTTTACCTGAGCCGCAGGTGTTAACCACAAATGAACCTCAGATTGATACTCAAGTATTACTCGTTGATATTAAAAGTGAACTTGAGCAACAAATGCAGCGTTTAACCCTAGATATTACACAAAATGCCCGCGATGGTGTGTTACACAGCAGCGCAATAGAAGATTTAGTCACAGTTAAGGATTAATGCTAAAAGCGTTATTGCTCCACTAAGAAAAGCATTTAACCATAAGATCTATCATGCTGGGTTTTGAGGTCGACTTCATCTAAGTATGCGCACAGCACTCTGTTGTATACTCAAATAGGAAGCCCTTAAATAGATGACGCTCGAATAGACACCACTCGAATGATGACGCACATAATGAATTCTTAAGATTGAACAAAATCAAGGCGCTAAACAATAGGCGCGATTCGCGACTAAGTGTTAGCTGTGCTCATTGAACTGAATGATTCGCTCTATTCTATTGTGGCTTTCTTCTATTAGGTATAAGGAGTTGCATTATGAAAGTCATGAACAAAGTGATTGCTTGTCCCCACTGCGGGCACCACCAACATATCAGTATTGATGCCAGCTGCGGAGATCAAGATTATTACGATGATTGTCGAATTTGTTGTAATCCCATTCATTTACGCTTACATATCGATGAGTCGAGACGTACTGTGGAGCTGTATATCGATTCAGACGATGAGCAAATATATTAAATGAGATTGTACTAAAGGCGATGATGAAACGAGCCTAACAGGCTTGCTCGTTAAAACGTCTAGCCAGCACGCGCTCGACTGTGTCGACGATAACTTGTGTTTGGCTATCGATCTCAATGTTGAGTTCATCACCCACTTTACACTGACTTAAATTGGTCAGCTTTAGGGTTTCGGGAATTAAGTGTAACTTAAAGCCGGAGTCACTCACCTCGCCTACCGTTAAGCTGCAACCATTAACGCCAACAAAACCTTTATAAAAAATGTAATCCATCCATTTAGGCTCAATGCCCAGTGTCAGATCATAATGCTGTTCTGTGTGGCTGATATCGACAACTTTAGCCTTAGTATGAATATGGCCGGAGAGAATGTGACCACCAATTTCACTACCGAAAGTTAACGAACGCTCAACATTAACGCTTTGACCTATCGACAAATTAGCCAGATTCGTCAGTCGCAAGGTCTCTTCCACTACGTCGAAAAATACCCTATCATCAACCACCTTAGTCACAGTTAGACATACCCCGTTATTTGCCACACTTGCACCAATCGCAAGTCCCTCATGCAAATCAGGTTCGAACGCTACCTCAAGGGTATTTAGGCCATCTTTCTTATGTATTGCAACCACCTCGCAGGTGGCTTGAACTATACCTGTAAACATTTTTTGCTCGCTTAATCGTTAAAGGCTGTATTTATGAATCATTCAGGCTATCAAGCCAAACGTTTAATCCAATTGGCGCTGCCAGTGCTAATAGCACAGGTCACTCAAACCATGATGGGCTTTATTGATACCGTCATGGCGGGCCGTGTTAGTGCGGTCGATATGGCCGCTGTTGCGGTCGGCACTAGTCTTTGGTTACCCGCTATTCTGTTCGTCCAAGGTTTGCTGATGGCTTTTACACCTTTATTTGCCCACTACAATGGAGCGAATAATCAAAAAGCCATTCAACCTTTAGCCTTTCAAGGGGCCTATCTTGCCATCATTGGCGGCATTTGCGTGATGATTTTCCTCGCATCAGCGCCCTTTGTACTTGGCCATATGGATTTAGAACCCGAATTATACCGCTTAACCATTGGATATCTCGACGGTATTTTATGGGGCGCCCCTGCATTTGTGCTTTACCAAGTACTACGAGGCTGTAGTGAGGGGATTTCTTACACTTTACCGACTATGGTCATTGGCTTTGTCGGCTTAGCGGTGAACATACCCGCCAACTACATCTTTATTTACGGACACTTTGGCGTACCTCCGATGGGCGGTGCAGGCTGCGGTATTGCCACTGCCTTGGTTTTTTGGGCCATGCTGATTGCCATGACTATTTATATGCAAGTACATAAGAAATTTGCGGCCTTAGCTCCTTTCAGTAAATTTCATCGTCCTGACTTTGAAACGATGAAAAAAATGACCAAACTCGGTATGCCGATAGCAATGGCGCTGTTTTTTGAAGTGAGTTTATTTGCCATTATTGCGTTGTTACTCGCCCCATTAGGTGCAACTGTGGTGGCAAGTCACCAGATAGCACTGAACTTTTCTGCGATTGTATTTATGCTGCCGTTGTCTATTGGTATCGCAGTATCGATTAGAATTGGCTACTACTTGGGTCGCGATCGTGCTGATATTTCTGCAGTGGTCGCCAAAGTGGGTTTATGGTTAGCGCTGTCCCTTGCATTATCAACTGCAGTCTTGACCGTCATATTTAGATTCCAAATTGCAGAGCTTTATAATGGTGATCCTGAAGTGGTCGCTTTAGCTGGCAGCTTGATGTTAATGGCGGCACTGTATCAATTATCGGATTCAGTCCAAGTGGTTGCCGCCGGAGCCCTACGTGGTTATAAAGATACCCGCAGTGCCTTTTATATCACGCTGTTTTCCTATTGGGGCATAGGTATGTCACTCGGCTATACCTTGGCTTATACGGATCATATCGTTCCTGCCATGGGCGCACACGGTTTTTGGACCGGATTGATTGCAGGTCTCACCTCGGCGGCGCTGCTATTTTTCATTCGACTGCGTTACATCCAAAAACATGGTGTGCATTTAAGCCTAATTGAAGGCGACAGTGTGCATCACTAATCGGATAGGCAAGATTTAAAGCAACGGCGAGCATTAAGCTCGCCGTTTTGTTTATGTCTTAGTGGTTTGACGTGCGGAATAAGTCTAACTTGCCGTTATATCAATAACTTTGTTGAAACACTGGACAAGTTGCACAGCAATTCACCATTTGACAATAATTTTGATTTTTTTGCTTGCCAGCCCTGCACTATGCCCCTAATATAGCGCTCGTTCCAAGGCGCAATGGCTTTTGAATAGCAAGTTAATATTTACAATGCACCCGTAGCTCAGTTGGTTAGAGCACTACCTTGACATGGTAGGGGTCGGTGGTTCGAGTCCACTCGGGTGTACCACTCTCTTCACAGAGTCTAAAAAGTGAAATTCAAACAGTGCACCCGTAGCTCAGTTGGTTAGAGCACTACCTTGACATGGTAGGGGTCGGTGGTTCGAGTCCACTCGGGTGTACCATTTCTCAGTTTTAATCCGCTTTAATTTTCATTTATCCAATCAGCGTTAATTAATACTCAAAATAAACGATAGCTAACTATGAAAATGACAAGGCATCATATTACCTTGGCTATGCTTTGATATTGCTGTCCCAACAGCCGATAGCCGTGGGTGTACAGCGTTGCCCTGCCATTACGGCAAAACCCGATAAGCGTGATATTGCTTTTCTCAGCTAACTCCAACGCCAGTGAAGTCCCGGCGGACATAGCAAACAGAATTTGGATATTGGCACTAGCGGCCTTCTGCACCATCTCAAAACTCGCGCGGCTGGTGAGCAATACGGCCACTGGACGTGCCACATTGCGAGCGGCAAAGGCACCAATTAACTTGTCGAGTGCGATATGTCTGCCTATATCTTCATAGGCGGCGATGATCTGTCCTTGATGGTTAAGCCCCATGGCCGCATGCGTCGCGCCCGTGAGCTTAAAATGCTGTTGATTATCTTGAATTTGTCCAAGCGCGACCTGTAAGTGGCTGATGTCGAATCTGGCATCTGAGCTCACACGCATCACAGGCTTGACCGCCTCTTCGAGCTGGGCGACGCCACACAATCCACAACCCGTGCGCCCCGCCATATTGCGCCTTTGCTGCTTAAGTTCCATAAAACATCTTTGGGTGATTTCGATCTGTATCAGCACGCCTTCATGGGTGAATTCGAGTTCAACCCCTTTGATATCATTGATATGGGAAACGATACGTTCAGACAGCGTAAAACCTATAGCAAAGGCTTCTAAATCTTGGGGGCTCGCTAACATAACAGTATGGGCGATACCGTTATAGACCAGTGCGACCCGCACTTCATTGGCTAAATAATCGATTAGCTCAAATGCATGTCCATGCTCTAGCAGGACCACGCTTTTTTCGGTAACCACTTGATGTGAATGAAAGTCCATAGAGTTATCCCATGTAAAAAACGAACAGTGAAGCTGATCAGCAATATTGTGTTACCCATATCAGTAAAGAAATATCGTTGAACTTCTCGTTTCCGCAGCAATGCACCTAAAGTGCTTCTTCTACCGTATAAGTGAAGGACTTGTTTCGACACAAGTCCTTCACTTACTTGCGTTCCACTTGTTTACATTAGCTACTCAGTTTCATGGGCGAGTAACAGTGGGTTGACTGTGGTAGATTTATAACCTTCAACATTAAGTGCGTTATCTAACATCAAGCTTGCTAGATCATCTGCAACCACGTCCATGTGTGGTGATTTTTCAATAAACAACATCTTGGTGTAGCCATGGCAAGCATCACAACTTTCAATACGTATGTTGGCTTGATAGTCATCCAAGGTCCAAAGTGACATATCTTCGTCTTGCTCGCAGTTGGTGCACTGAGCTCGCACATAATGCCACTGGGTTTCACATAGGCTGCAGTGCAAATATCTAAGCCCTGTGCGGGTTTCATCACGAATGACGCTCGCCACTGGATGACTGCCGCATACTGGACATAGACTCTGCTGTTTTAGTTGACTTTGATCCATGCGCTTAATGACTAATGGAGCCCAGTGGGACCAATACACAGCTAAAGCCGCCCAAATAAACAGACTATAACTGGCGGGGACGTCACTCAATTTACCTTCCCTGAGGGAGCGTCCGTAGTCTGCCAATTTTGCTTGATCTAACTGCATCATTTCACGGATAACTTTTGCAACCGATTTGGGGGCTAAAGGCAAAAGTTCACTGAGCAAAGACTGGAGTGAACCAAGCCAGTAATGATTATCAGCGCTAAATTCTGCGGCTAATGGTTTTGCTTTGCCTATATCAAATTTGGGCGGCGGTCCGAAATCGCCTTGCTCGATCAAGTTTGCTTGTGCTTTTACCAAGCGTTCACATAAGTTAAGGTATTCTTTTAACTCATGATCTTTCTGCAAAGTTTGTAGCCGTTTTACACGATGCAAATAAGTCGCTAACGGATCTGCGGCAATGATATTCGCTATTGTTAATGGCGACTGTTCACTTGTAGCCAGTGGAATTTGGCAGGCACTAGTCATGATGTTTGCCCTCCTCATCTAACATCGCGGGATGATGCTTATGTACCCAAGCTCGCGATACTTTTCCATAGAGCATTCCCGTAATGGAACCTTCAATCCAGGTGGCCATCCACACATGCACAGCTAAAGCAATCAGCATTAGAATCGCGCACGCAGAATGGATTAACGTCGCCCAGTTGATACTTTCTGCACTGGAGTAAACGGAGAAAAACTCCTGCCACATCATGATGCCCGTGACGATGAAGGCCAAGATGAAGATGACAAAGGCACGGAACAACATTTTCTGCCCGGGATTGTAATGCCCAATTGGTGGGATCTTTGCTTCGTTGTCCGACAGTACATGCACAATTGATTTCATCCATGGCAGATCATATTTATTCCACTTATTATGGTGGTAGTAACGTATCAGCATCACGGCGAGCATCAGACACATAGCCAATCCGAAGATGGGATGAGTAAAACGCGCTAATTGTGGTGTGCCGGAAATGGCACTGAGCCATTGGAACGATGGATAGAAAAATGAAAATCCGGTCATAAATGTCACTAGTCCAAGAAAGACTATGGTCCAGTGGCAAATACGGTCGAACAGCTTATGACGTACAATCATTGCTTGTGTTTTCATTTGCTGGCCTCCTCTTGGTCATTTTTATCTTGATCTGCACTGCGGTAACCCGGTTGGTCTTCTTCTACAATATTGCGACCAACGGTGAGTTTGTGTAGACAGGCAAACGCGACGGTTGCTAATAACCCCGCTGTTCCTAATGGTTTTAACCAATCTTGACGTAGAATCGTAGCCTCAGGCACAACAGGATTCGCAGGCATATTGTAGGTTTCAGGCTTGGTTAAATCGTGCAGGATCATCATCATACCTGTGCCACCCACACCTTCCGGATTGTATAAACCCGCATTCGGGTAACCCCGCTCTTTTAATTCAGCGACCCGTTTATCTGAATAAAACAACATATCCTCACGACTGCCAAAGCGTAGCGCTCCGGTAGTACAGGTTTTCACGCAGGAGGGTTCGAGCCCAACGGCAAGTCTGTCTGAGCACAAAGTGCATTTATAGGCTTTGTTATCTTTAGGACTTATCTTAGGTACATCGAATGGACATGCCGTGGTGCAGTAGCCGCAGCCAATACACTTATCGGAATCAAAATCCACCACGCCGTTGGCGTGCTGAACTATGGCTCCGGCTGTTGAACAGGCTTTAAGACAAGCGGGATCAGCACAATGCATACAAGAAGTATGGGTAAACTGCCAACGCAGTTTGTTGCCTTCCATGACTTCATTAAATTGCATTATGTTCCAACTTTCAGCCGATAACTGCATTGGGTTTTGATATGAACCTTGGAAAGTGCCCACTTCATCTCGCAGGTCATTCCACTCAGAGCAAGCCACTTGGCAAGCTTTACAGCCGGTACACTTAGTTGCATCAAATAGCTTAGCGACTTGCTGTACATGGCTTCGGGCTTGGGCTGATGGAGTGATGTCGGAGGTTGCCGAGCGGCGGATAATATCTTGTGACGCCATGATTAGACTCCTTGTGCTTTACTGATGTTAACAAGGAAAGCCTTGTATTCAGGTGTTTGGGTATTAGCATCTCCGACACAAGAGGTTAACTCATTGACAATGTAAGTTTTTTGAGTCAAAGCTTCATAACTACCATGGCGAGGTATACCTATGGTATGGACGGTTTTCCCTTGCACGGTTAACGGTCTTAGACGCTTAGTGACGTACACTTTCGTCACTATGCTAGAGCGTTTTGAGCTCACTTTTACCCAATCGCCGTTAACAATGCCCTTTTCAGCTGCAAGTTGTTCATCGATTTCAACAAAATGTTGTGGCTGAGAAATCGCCGCCAAACGACAGTGTGTCGTCCAGTTGTTGAAATGTTCTGTCATTGAATAAGTTGTGCCTACATAAGGAAACTCTTCGTTATTACCAAAGGTTTCAACTAAACCGGGTAACAGACGCGCGGCAGGGTTTGAGCTGACTTTCGGGTGCAATAGGTTTCCATTACTTGGTGACTCAAACGGCTCGTAATGCTCAGGGAAAGGTCCTTCATTTAACATTTTCAAGGCGAATAAACGACCAGCGCCTTCAGCCTGCATAATAAATGGCCCAGTGGTTTCTTGTGGTGACAATTTGGCATTAAAATCGGGCACATCAATACCGTGCCATTTACCCTCTTTCCATGACATGATCACTCTGTCTGGATCCCACGGTTGACCATTAAGATCGGCTGAGGCACGGTTATATAAAATTCGTCGGTTAGCAGGCCATGCAAATGACCAACCATGGGTCATACCTTTACCCGAAGCATCATGGTTATCACGGCGAGCCATCATGTTGCCGGCTTCAGTCCAACTGCCTGAGTAAATCCAGCAACCACAAGCCGTACTGCCATCATCTTTCAATTCAGAAAAACTGCTTAGCAGACGGTTATTGACGAGATCATATCCGTTCATTTCTTTCGTAATTTCAGCGGAGTGTGGCTCTTTTGGATCTAAATAATCCCAAGTGATCGCTTGTACTGGCTCAGGCAATACTCCGCCTTCATTGGCATATAAACGTTTTAACTCCAGCATGATGCCAGAAAGGATTTCGGGATCGGACTTGGCTTCACCCGGTGGATTGGCTCCCTTCCAATGCCACTGCATCCAGCGACTCGAGTTAACAATTGAGCCTTCTTCTTCGGCAAAGCAGGTTGTAGGTAAGCGGAATACCTCGGTTTGGATACTTTCAGTATCAACATCGTTGTATTCGCCCGCGTTACGCCAAAAACTTGAGGTTTCGTTCGCCAGCGCATCTAGGATGACAAGAAACTTGAGGTTTGAAAGTGCTTTAGATACTTTCTGCTTGTTAGGTTGCGAGTTAAGTGCATTAAATCCTTGGATAAAGTAACCGTTAACCTCACCGTTATACATCATGTCTATGTGTTTGGTGACGTCATACTGTTTATCCCATTTAGGTAACCAGTCGTAACCAAAGTCATTTTCTTCGGTGGCGTATTTACCCCAAAAAGTCTTCATTTGTGAAATAAAGAAGGCCGGATAATTTGACCAGTAATTGGTTTGGCCTGGACGCAATGGCTTAGGCGTATAATTATCGAGGTAGGTTTGCAGGTTAATATCGTGATCTTGAGGTAATTTTAAATAGCCAGGTAAGGCTTGGCACAGCAGGCCAATATCTGTCGCGCCTTGCACATTTGAGTGACCACGCAGTGCATTAACACCACCACCTAAAATACCCATATTTCCCAGTAACAATTGGATCATGGCCATACTGCGAATGTTTTGTGCACCTTTACTGTGCTGAGTCCAACCTAATGCATAAAGGAACGTTGCCGCTTTATTGTGGGCGTGCATAGGACCAATGACTTCACAGATCTGTTTATATTCATCAATTGGCGTACCAGTGATACTACTCACCGTTTCGAAATCATAGCGGTCGACATGTTTTTTTAGCAGATTAAATACGCAGCGAGGGTGTGACAGTGTTGGGTCAACCTTGGCGTAACCCTGTTCATCGAGTTCATAGAACCAAGATTCTTTGTTATAGACGCGGGTTTCTTCGTTGTAACCACTGAATAAACCATCGTTAAATTCAAAATCTTCACGAACAATGAATGGCGCATTAGTATAAGCCTTCACGTATTCATAGTTAATTTGATTTGTTTCAATAAGATAACGGCTTATTCCAAGCAAGAAAGCAATATCTGTCCCCGAGCGTAATGGCGCATAGTAATCCGCGACCGCCGCACTACGATTAAAGCGGGGGTCAACAACAATCAATTTAGCCTTGTTGTACTGCATGGCTTCACTGACCCAGCCAAAACCAACGGGATGAGCTTCTGCGGCATTGCCCCCCATAATGATCACAAGGTCACTATTTTTGATATCAGCCCAATGATTTGACATTGCACCACGACCAAATGTCGGGGCAAGGCTTGCTGCAGTAGGAGCATGACAAACCCGAGCAATATTATCGAGTTGGATCATGCCTAATGAACGTCCAAATTTGTGTGTTACAAAACAGCCTTCATTGGCTTGGGCCGATGAGGTCATCATCCCCATGGTCAACCAACGGTTAACCGTCTCACCTTTTTCATTTTTCTTAATAAAGTTAGCATCACGGTCAACTTTCATTAAGTTGGCAATACGCGTAAATGCATCTTCCCAACTTATTCTCTGCCATTCTTTACTACCTGGCGCCCTATATTCAGGATATTTTAATCTATGCGGACTATTAACATAATCAAGTAGTCCAGCACCTTTAGGGCATAATGAACCACGGTTTATTGGGTTATCAGAATCCCCCTCTATATGGAAAATAGTTTGCTCTGCATTCTTGCCATTACTGCTGTGGCTATACATTAATAAGCCGCAGCCAACCGAGCAATAACAGCAATTATTACGTGTTTCTTTAGCTCTCAGTAATTTGAATTCTCTAACAGCAGCAAAAGCCTTTTCAGACATCAAACCCAGCGCAGAAATCGCTGAAGTCGTTGCACCTGCAACACACAGCTTAAAAAACTGACGTCTATTCATAGCGTCCTCACATTCGAGTGATTATTTGATGGGATAGCAATGAGTAACTGCTATCTCTTAAGCATGAAAGACCATACTTAAGATATTAATATTATTTATAATAACAAATAATGACAAATAATGACTCGAGACACTCATCACATAATAACTGCATATGATAATTAATTTCAAATTTAGCAATTTTTTTGAAGTTATAATCTTTAATGCGTGTATTTAAAATCAAATTTAAGTTATTTAAACCAAAATGCACTATCTGGACATTATGTCCATCTGCTGTGGTCATAATGTCTAGATTCTGGTGGGTGAATATCGATTTTGTGATTTACTGTTCATTAAATTAAGAACGACTAAATATAAAAGTCATCTGAATAAAAGTTGGTATGAAAATCGCAATTATCTAAAAAATCAAATAAGTTATTTAGCTGAAGAATTATTGTTACTTATTTAACATTGCTAATGATTGTTAAGGGAGTATCACTGACGCTATAGTGAGCGACATAGTTGAACCATGTGAATTAAATAGGCGTAATAAACAGTGTTAATAATCTACAGATATTAATCCATGTCGAGAATGAAACACGTACCTGTACCAATTCAATTAGCAACTGCAATATTAGGTGTGTTTAATATTTGAGTTGGCCTAATAAAAAAGGAATAGCCGATATTACGGCTATTCCTTTAACGATTAGGCTAGAAGTTTAGAAACGATAACTAAAACTCACCGTGGCATTACGCGGCGTACCATAGTGATACACGCTATAGGCTGCAGATGATGCAGACATATAAGCATAGTATTTTTCATCTAGAAGATTTTCTATGTTAATTTGCAGATCCATATTGTCGGCCAAGTTATAGCGAGCCATCAGGTTCACTAAAGTGTAAGCGTCCTGTTCTATTAAGACTGTATTTTCTGAGTAGCTGTCACTCTGCCAATTAACACCCCCACCCACAGTTAATTCAGGCAGATAATCGACAAACTGATACGTGGTAAATAGCTTAAACTGTTTGCGTGGACTTGTGGTTGCCATCCTGTTTCCTTCCACATCTTCAGCTGTAAACTGAGAATAGCCCGCTGTGATGTTCCAACCATCAATAAACTCGCCTACAGCCTCTAACTCGAAACCTGTGCTTTCAGTACCCTGAGCAGCTCTGTAATTAGTAACAGGTTTCCCATCAATCATGACAGTTCCATTTGGTGTTGCTAGGTTGTCTTGATCAATTTTAAATAGCGCGACAGTTGTGTGCAGACGATCGTCAAGATAAGCACTCTTCAGACCGATTTCATAAGCTTTACCTTTTAATGGGTCTAGATACACCCCATAAGCATTAGTCACATTTTGCGGATTAAATATTTCGGTATAACTCGCGTAGGCACGATGTTGCTCACTAATGTCATATAAGACACCGACATAAGGTACAAACACCCCATCATCACCAAAGTTGGTATCAGTGCCGTAGCTCACTCCTTCACGATTCCAGCTCGAAATCCGTCCGCCAGCAATGATTTTTAAGGCTTCGGTAATGGTCAAACGGGTTGCAGCGTAAAAACCTTTTTGCTCAGTGTCCATCTGCAGCTGACGATTGGCGTCCGTTGACCATTCAGGCTCAGCAAATGCATTGCTTTGCCATTCGTAAAAGTTATCTACGGGCTTGTTGTCGTAACCGCTCATATTATCCCGAATGGGTTCAAAGGTATCGGCATAGGACTTTTGTTTACTGTATAAAGCACCGACGACAAACTCATGTTCACGATTAAACAGTTGATAATCCCCTTTTAACTGTAAATCGAAATTATCTGAGTTGCTCTCACCGTGGCTGTGATAACGCTGACCACTTAATCCTGCCCCCGTTTCTTTATCAAGCAAACCAGACATATAGATCATTTTAGTCGTAGTTTCATACTCCATACGGTTGTAGTTCGCCACCACTTGCCAGCCATTGTTGAAATAATGATTGAGGTTGGCAAAATAGTTTACGTTGGTGGTTTCCCAGCGACTCCAATCTGCTGCCGTTGTAGCAGAAACATCCCAATCGGTAGGTGTGCCATCACTGAATACGGCTGGTAATGCTCCCCACATGGCGCCTTTAGGATTATTGTTGTTGTAACTGCCCCCCACGCGCAACATAGTGTTATCTGTGATATCAGTATCGATAACACCGTAAAGAATGGTTTTGCGGTCTTGATAAAGTTCTTGATATGAATCGCTATTGACGTATTTAGCAACCATACGACCGCGCACACTACCACTTTCATTGAGGCCATTGGAGACATCGGCGGTGATCTGTTTTTTATCCCAACTCCCCGTTGCTACATCGACATAACCCTTCAGGTCGCTGCTATCGGCATGTTTACGAACCAAATTAATCGAAGCAGAGGGATCTCCGGCACCTGTGAGTAAGCCAGTTGCCCCCCGCACCACTTCAACTCGCTCGTAAATGGATACATCAGAAACGGTTTCACCAGCATCACCACCTAAACTCCAAGATAAAGGTACACCGTCAATTTGGTAATTTTGCACTGAAAATCCGCGAGCATTGAAACCATTACGCACATTGTCAGTTTTAGATGACGATAAACCTACCGCATTATTAACGACATCAACGACGGTATTAAGCGCCTGATCTTGAATTCGCTCAGCGGTTAAAATCGACACTGACTGCGGTGTTTCCATTAGCGACAATCCAAGCCCTGTGGCGGTATCGATTGTTTTGCTAACAGTGTATTTACCCATCACTGTGATTTTTTCAATATTTTGGTCTTGTAAATCAGGAGTTGACTGCTCCTCGGCTAAAACCAGTAAAGGATTTAAGGCCAAAGCAACTGCCGCCGTAAGAGGAAGTAAATTAAATTGCATAGTTAGTTGGATAGTTTATTTAGAGTAGTAATACGGTAACACTATTGCGAATCACTTTCATTTGTATTTTAGTGATTAGGATAACATTTTCGTGATTGACTCACGAAGGACAATATAATTTGGTGCTTAATGCACTTGAAACCTGACATTTAAACTGAAAGCGCACAGCAAGCAGAATTATTATTTAGTCTTTAAGCTTAGATACTTAACCTTTTAAAAAACGCCCCCTTAGCTTGTCAATCTAAGAGGTCGTCTTTGCTATCTGAGCTTTAGCTTTCAAACCTGTTTTGAGGTGATTTTTGTTATTGACCCAGTATATCGGCGGGCAGCGGCCATTTGCCGACTTGCCACTCACCTTGCCAATTCTCTATCGAAATCCACAGACTTTCGTTCGACGTTAAGGTTTTTGACGAAATCGCGTGCACATGCTGGCCATGCTTATTACCGTGTATAATGCCATTTTCACTGCGCTGTAAGTCTGCGATAGGCAAAGCTTGAGTTCCAATATTGGCGTAGCCTTGGCGTATATTGGCTATATCTCCTTTTTCAAAAACCAACATAAAATCTTTTACGTAATCATCATGATGCACGTAAGGCGCGTTAAGGTCTAAGGGTAAAGGCGCAATGGTAAACTCGCCCAACTGCTGAGCCTTCCATGCAGGAGGAAATGTGGGTGTTAACGACTGATATAGAAACAATAGCGGTAGAAATAGAATTAACCCACTGAGTTTATATTTGTTTTTTAGCCAGAAGCTTGAGTTAGTAACAGCCATTAACATCCCTCCTCTAGGACTTCAGTTGCTGTGTTTTGAGCGCTTGCATTTTTAAATGCTCGCAGATTGCGCAATCCCCACATCATAAATCCTGTAATCGACATACCCGATAGAATTAATCCAAAAATAAACCAAATGATTTTTGTCCAAATACCGCCTAAGGTGCCGTAATGTAGAGGATCGGCAATATGCATTAGGGTTTGCATGCCCGTCATCGTCTCGGGTGAGGTGGCACGTGCAACCTCCCCTGTCCAAGGGTTAATACTGAGGTTGTATGAATACTGGTCGTAGAAAATATGATCGCCGCTACCGCTCAGGTGATACATGTCTCGATTGTGTTCTGGTTGCATCACATAACTTGGCTGAAAATCTGGAAAACGTGTTTGCGCTAGCGTTAAGGCTTGTGCAAATGACACGCTCGGAGCCAGCTTCCCTTCATTTTCATGGACGTAGGGCAATTGTTCTACGCCGACCAATGGCGCATGGGCTTCTATATCAATATCCGCATGCCAAAAAATGGCTTGGGTTAAATACCATAACCCCGTCACGGCCATGATGGCGATAAACCAAATAGACCAGACGCCAGACAATTTATGTAAATCTGCTAATAACGTCTTTTTTCCTTGATTGAGACGTAACTTAGGAGCAAAAAAACTTCGCCAAAAACGTTTGTAAACAATCAGGCCAGTAATCAAAGATGCGAGCATGAACAGCGCCATCGAACAAACGAGGTAATAGCCCAAGCTGTAACTACTTTGCCAAGGAAATAATAACCACGCATGTAACGATCTGATGAAACCGACAAATGTCATGCCTTCATTGATCTGTTGGATTTCACCTGTGTATTGATTCACATAGGCCATGGCATAGGGTTTATCCACGTCACTGAACATCACCACATTCACCAAATATGGCTCTAAAGTCATAGCGCCAGTAACTGCCGCACTTGGGTAGGCTTTCTCAACAATCGTCATTAGCTCGCTGACTGGTTTTTCCGGCAAATCATTAGGATTCAATGCTCTGGATGCAGGATTAGTGAGCCAAGTGATCTCATGACTCAATACCGCAATCGTGCCCGTCAAACAGATAAAACAAAATAACAACCATATTGGGAGCGACACCCAACCGTGCAACATGAACCAGAATCGGTTACTGATCTTCGCCATTTGTGACTTTCCTAACACTTATCGAATTTCGAGAGTGTAAAGGTAATGCAAATTGTTATCAATACGATGTACCGGTAATTGTTTTCAATTAGAATGCCGGTCACAAAATACTTTGATGGGGAATCATGATGCATAAAACGTTATTAGCTACACTAATTTCGGGCCTGTTGTTAGCCCCGAGTTTGTACGCAGAAGAGATACAATCAGACGCCAATATTGAAGTGATCAGTATTAAAGGAAGCCGTTTAGATAAGGCGGCCACTGCAACGGGTTTACCTTTAACACTGCGAGATACACCACAGTCGGTGACGATTATAGATCAAGAGTTTATTCAGAGTTTTTCTCTGAATAATGTCGCCGACTTAATGTTTTTAACGCCGGGTATTTCGGCCCAGAAAATTGAAACTAATCGGTACTTTTTCAGTGCCCGCGGTAATCCTATCACTAACTTTCAATTTGATGGCGTACCAGTTAACTACTCCAGTTTCTTTAATGATGCTTCAACTGATACCGTTATCTTCGATCGTGTAGAGGTGGTGCGAGGTGCAACGGGATTATTAACTGGAGCAGGTGAACCCTCAGCCGCTATTAATCTCATTCGCAAACGGCCAAAATCATCTCAAGGTGGTTATTTCAGTGCCAAACTAGGTTCATGGGATAGTTATCGTATTGAAGGCGACAGTTCAGTCGACATAACAGATGAAGGCAACGTACAAGCTCGATTTGCCGCAGCCTATGAGAAATCAGACAGTTTTACCGATCTTGCAGAGGATGAAAACCTGCAAATATATGGCGTCGTAACCGCACAATTAAACGACAGTACTTTATTCACTTTAGGAGCGGATTATAGTGACCGAGATCCTAAAGGCTCCACTTGGGGTGCGCTGCCACTGTTTTATGCCGATGGCAGCCTAGCCAATGACCTTCCCCGTTCAACAACCACTGCGGCATCTTGGTCCAGTTGGAAGCGTCATGGCACAAACGTTTTCTCTACTTTAGAACATAGCTTCGAAAATAATTGGGAGCTCAAACTCGACATTGAACATCGCGAAGACAAGATGGATGGGCACTTGTTATTTTTGTATGGTGCCCCAGATAAAACCACAGGTTTAGGTATGGGTGCGTCGCCCATGATCTACCAATCAACTCGTAAGCAGGATGCAGCGCGATTATTTGCTTCTGGTCCATTCGAGTTATTTGGTCGAGAACATAAACTGACAACTGGTCTACTCTATTCAAAACAAGATATTAGCGCAGATTCTTACTACACGACCGATGTTTTAAGCGTAGGGAACTTCTTTGAGTGGGATGGTTCTATTGCAGAACCAAACTACCCATCGACACCTACCACTCAAGAGACTGAAGAGATCCAGAAAGGCGCCTATATCGCCACTCAACTCAGTTTGCATGATCAGTTGACTCTGTTACTGGGGAGTCGTATTAGTCAATACAAAATCGACCCAGGTTATGAGCACAATGATGTCATCACCCCTTATGCGGGACTCGTGTATGACATCACTGACAGCGTCTCACTCTATACCAGTTACACCGAAATTTTTCAGCCCCAAGACGCAAAAGATGCCAATAATAAACGCCTAGATCCGACAACTGGCAATAACATAGAGCTTGGTAGTAAAGCTGATTTCTTCGACGAAAGACTCACCGCCAGTGTGGCAGTATTTAAAGTTCAAAAAGAAAATGTGGCAGAAAGAGATCCTAATTTTAAAGATCCACTTCCAGATGGTAGCTTTCCAATGCGTGCAGTGGATGGTACCAGTAACCGCGGTTTCGAAATGGAGTTAACGGGGAGACCTACAGAAGATTGGGATCTGTACTTCAGTTACACCTACAGTGAATCTGAAAAAGCCAATGGTGAAGCCTTTGGTACGCATTTGCCTAAAAACTTAGTGCGATTATCTACACTTTATCATTTTAATGGTGCTCTCGAAGATCTCACATTGGGTGGTAACTTAAGCTGGCAGAGCAAGATCTATGTAGAAAATGCAGGTCCTAACGGCGCAAGCTCTGAACAAGACAGTTACTTCATTACCAACCTGATGGCGAGTTATCAAATTACTGACGATGCAATTGTCCGCTTGAATATTAGAAACGTGTTTGATGAAAAGTACTACTCCAGTATCGATTTCTACGATCAAGGCTTCTTCGGCGAACCGAGAAATGTCGAACTTAGTCTGAGCTACAATTTCTGATCATTTTACTCATTAGGGATACCGCGCATCGCTTTTATGCGCGGCATCCCTAAGTCAGCACTATCATGTGTTAAAACATCATCCGGTAAACGATAGCGGATTAAGCCTTTGGGCTCAGGGAGATATCTATTACAATGAAGTCCATTTAAAACCCGTGAAACAGATGTTCAGCCTATGCCTAAGTCTCATACCCATATGCACCAGCATTTACAGATGCCATATTCGCGGGTCGATCTTCACACGTTGGCGCGCGAACTTGCCTTCGAGCAAGTGACCATTATTGGGAATGCTTCTGGCAATTGGCAGCCAGCGACTGCAGGTACGACATTTATCTTTAACGGCACGCGATGGCATGAGAAAAGTACCCAAAATAATCTGATAGTGAATATCGCTAACGGCGGTTTTGCTGAGTCAAAATATGCCTTTGTGGTACAAGGCCACCCGCAAAGTGATTTGCTTACCCAAGCGTTGACACAGGTTGCGATTGAATTAACGCCCAAACTTGGCTGTTGGCCTTCATCTGGCCTAACCACAATAATGCTGATGCAGCAGTTATCTCAGCATGTGCAAGTGCAGCGTATGTCGCTGTTTCCGAGTTTAGCAAGGCCCAATGATTTACCGCCTGAAGACCACTTACCTTGTATGGTGCATAACTGGTTAGGCGAACGGCGGATTGCGCAGACGCTCGCGCCCACACTTGACTGGCCGGAGTTCACCTTGCCAGCAGTTTGTTTAGCAAACTTAGCGGCAGTCAATAAAGCGCGTGGTTCCCAAACTTCAATGATGATGAAAACGGGCAATCCTTTTGATTTACTTGCGCGTTTACAAGAATCAACCCCATCGGCAGATATGCCACATTCCGCAAAACACATACAACTCGATTGGTTGATTACGCTGGCTCATACGCCTATCGACGTTTGGCTGAAATATGCGGATTTAAAACAAGTTATCAATGCCGAAGCATTATTTTTTAATCACATGCCAGAATCAAAACCCAGCTATTGGTATTTAATGGATACTAAGGCGTCCCAATATCTCGATGCTATCCGCCACAGTTTGGCCTATTGCTGGCAAACACATTCGGCTAAGACAAGGACTGACTCACACCTCCTCTAATCATTAACAGTTAGACTCGCCAACTAAGCTCGTACTCGCATCACACTGCCATTTACCGTATTTTTGACGTACTTTCAAAAGCTTAAATCAGCCAAGCGGATGTTTACTCAATGCCATCCCTAACGGCTCGAAGTAATTGATCAAAGCGTTAAAAATCACTTTTCTGTGGGCTTCATCGGGATAAGCGCCCTCCTTTGCCATTGCTGAAAAGCGTGTCCCAGAGACTAAATACGGATTCGAAATATCATCATAGGATTCAATACAGGCTTCAAATGCCCGCGCCATCATTTCAGTTGGCCGTGCGAAGTACTGCATTCCATGTTTTTTATCTAAGGCAATCGCTCGGCGCACATAATCATGGGGCTCATCGCCATTACCACTCAAAAATGTCACCTTGAAGATCTCCGATAAGCGTGCATTCAGTGGATGTTCTATGATGTGCAGATCCGATAACCAAAGATCGCTCGCGCATTGAAACCGCTTAGACAAAGATTTGAAGGACTTGGCGGCAATATAGTGGTCAAACGCATGCCAAAACTCATGGGCTAAAGCGCCAGCACCGGCATTTTTTGCCAAGGCCAATTCCCGAGTCGCGGGCGCATAATGGGCCTGAACGCCTTTTTGACCGCCATGACCAAAAGCCAGACTCACGGTTTCGCGCAGCCCTAACGTCAAAGGTGGCAACTTTAAGATAAAGGCCAGATCGGCGAGCGAATCAAACACCAGATCCGCAGCAAGGCGCGATTCATCCCGCGTAACCCAGCGGCCAACACGTACATGACTAAAACCAAAGGTTTGTTTAACATCAAGAAATGTCACCTGCTCACCAAATCGGTAATCGGGTCCATGGCGGATATATTGCTGATTGATTAACACAGTTTCCCTTGAGTACTAATGCACTGAATGTCGAATGCTTTGTTTAGCTGGGCTTGTGGCGAGGTAACATCACCTCGTCCCATATTACCGCACGATTTCGTCCGAGGGTTTTAGCGTGATAGAGTGCTTTATCGGCCTCGGCCACCAGCTTTTCAGCATCCGAGCGACACTGACTTCCGGTTCCCACGGGCAATCCAACCTGCTCCACATCTGCAATATCAGTACTGTTATCAATACTATGGCGAATAATCACAGGGGTTAAGGCGCTGACGCCTGCTGAAAATTGATATTGAAAATCAGCCACGATTGCAGAAATGTCCTCATTGGCAAGGGATGACATCATACGCATTACGATTTTTTGAGCTGTATCAACCGTGGTTTCTGGCAGTAGTAGTGCAAACTCTTCACCGCCGAGGCGGCCAAAAATATCGTAGGGACGCGTTCGAGTGTCGATAAATTGGGTAAAATGCTGCAAGATTTTGTCACCGACTTGATGGCCGTAGCTATCATTAACCAGTTTAAAATTATCGATGTCCATCATCACTAGGCATAATGGCAACTGTAAGCGACTCAAACGTTTGATTTCGTGCTCTAACTGCTGAAAAAAGTGCCGCCGATTGGCTATCCCCGTTAACTCATCGGTGAGCGCGAGGCGATTTAACTCCGTTTGCGCATTCCTGAGGGCAAATTCGACCTGTTTTAACTGGGTGATATCAGTACAAACAATGACCATATCGCCATTGTGATAAACCTGCTCCGAGAGTTGTAACCAGCAGCCATCCACCAGATCCACTTCAAAACGTCGAAAAGCTGATTTACGTTGATTGGCATGAATCAGTTCGAGCCATTCCTCTATGGTTTCATGTTCAATGTTCGGTCCCTGTTTATGGGTAAAGGCAAAGCGCATCATGTCATCAAAATGCTTGCCGACCATGTCTTGCTCAACAAAACCAAACATTTTAGCAAAGGTATTATTATAAAAGATAAAATGATTATGTTTGTCTAACACTGCTAGACCATTCTCGCTCAGCCGCAAAGCTTCCGTTAAAAATGGGTAAACCAATTCAAGGGGTTTCTTATCCATCGGCATTCCTAGCGATAACATTAAATAGGCTCAATCACAGATTAGCAGGGATCACTCTAAAACTCGCGAGTTTATGTCTTTAAGTATTCCGCTTCAGCCTTATTTTACCCCTAAAGTTAAATTCTTGGAAAATAGCAACATAGCATATGCATCCTTGTTCCGTGCTTACATGAATATCTATGTTTTAAATATGCAAAATAAGCGATGTAGTCTCGGGTTTTCTCCTAACTTTCATGCATTTTTTTGAATAGAAGTTCACTTTTATATTAACTAACAACAAAGGACCTGTATTAAGTTAGTGGTCAAAATGAAGAGACAATGAGAAGTGATATTTCTTGTAGTGGCTTAAGCCAGCCAGCTGCGAAAATAGGTGGGCAATTGGCCTGTCCAGCGTTTAAAAGAACGCCTGAAATTACTGGCGTCACTGAATGACAGTGAGTTTGCAATCGTGTGGGCGTCTTGCGAAGGTGTGGCTAAATAATAAAGCGCTTTGATTAAACGGGTTTCATCGGTGAGTTGGCCAAAGCTTAAATCCATCTCGGCCAAGCGACGCTTTAAGGTCGCTGGGCTCATCATTAATTTTTCTGCCATTTCTGGCAAACTTAAGTTATCCCGCATCAGCGACAAACGAATGCCCGCCGCCAGTCCGAGTCTATATTCACTGGCAAACAGTGTGTAGCGCGGCGATTGAAAGTGACTTTGGCGCGAAATGACAGCATGAGTCACAGCATGGCGTGTGGCTTGTGATTCGACGCTGCTGGCGATCTGCTGCGCATATAACAGCGGTTGCTGCATAAAGGCTTTTGCCATCGAGACTCGACACAGCGGCGCATCGAAACTAATGTCTGTGCCGAAGTACTTATAATATTGGGCGATATTCTGTGGCGTCTCGTAGGGAAAGCTCATGCTGCCACGCCAACCCTGCCCCATCAATTGTTTACAACTGGCGACCAATGACGACAGGCTTAACTCAATAAAGAACTGTGTATGCCGCTGAGTGCCTAAATCGAGACTCAGTAAAAAATGCCATTCTTTGTCACCCTGCCAACGCCAGCACTGTAACCAAGGCTGAGTGAGCCAATGAAATTGATACCAAAATAACCCAAGTTCATTGAGATCCCGCGCGCATAACATCCCCGCAGTTAGCGCGCCACTTTGGGATGGCAGCCATAATTGACCAAGTAAAAAGCTTAAGTCACCACTTGGCCACAGTGATAAACCATTATCCACCAGTCTGAGTAATTGTTTCGGGCTAATGCTATGGCCAGGTTTGCGGATATCAGCACTGAAAATCCCCGTACCACGCAGTAATTTGTCGCAATCCAGTCCCCTTTGCTTAAATAAGCCGACAAGGCTCGCCACCAGCAGTTGGCTATCGATACACTTATCTTGCCAAGTGGCTAGGGCTCTCATTTATCGCGGCTCATGAAACGCGCTGACTGTCGTGGTCTGTGGGTTTAATGGCTGACGGTTTAACTTTTGCTGTGACATTTTTTCATTGAGTAATTTGAGTAATGCCTGCGCTTCATCCTTAAGCGGTCGTTTTGTTGGTTCACTGCTCAGTTTATCCACAACCATCTTGGGAGATGGCAAAGCCCACACCACTGAAACCTCGCAGCCCAGTGCTGTAATGCCGTACTTTAGCTGCTCCGCCATGGTACTGACCCAAGGTGCGATTGCACCATTGAGCAAAATGATAAAACGATCGCCAGCATAACGGCAGACCAAATCTTGACTTCTTAGCTGGGTACTTAACCACTGGGCGACATCGGATAACAGTTTATCGCCCTCTTTTGCACCTTGAAGTTGGTTATATTGATGAAAATAATCGATATCAAGCATGATCAGCCCAAAGGGTTGCTGCTGCGCCAGTTGCTTTAGCAAGTGGTGCTCGAAGGCTTTCGCATCGTTCAATAAGGTTAGGCCATCGGTCAGATGGTGTTGGCGATAAAATTGCTCGCGGGTTTGTAATTGACGGTTGACGACGGCTTGCTCGTCGCGCCACAGCCAAAGCCCGCAAGTTAGAATGAGTAGACCAATCGGCGTTGGCATCTTTTCAAACCAGTTATACACGGGCAGCGTTTTAACGATAAAAATTTCATCGAGTAAATCTAAATAACAACCTAAACAATAACTTGCCAGACCTACCACCAGTAAGTTGGTTACGCGCCCCGATGGACGAGCCGAGACAATCACCATCAACCAACACATGCCAAGCACAAACAAGGCTCCTTCGGTGGCGATATCGAGCCAATCAACTTGAGGAATGGCTTTCGCAGGCGTGTTCTGCCACAGCAGTAGCGGCACGATAAAGATGATCAACAGACTTAAGCCATACACACAGGCCAGTCGCAGCGATTTCACGGGATAATGCAAGGGCTCACCTTTTGATTTTGTTGTGCAGAATGGAGTGGGAATTCACCCTATTGGCACCGCAAGCTAACCCAGTTTTATGACAAAAAGGTGACGTACGGTTTAGCGTGATTGCGGCAAATTAGCTCAACCACTTTGGGATTTTACGGCTATTTGTCGGCTATTATACTGGCAACGCTTGCTCACCTTTGCCTAGTCCCTCTCAATAAACACCAGCAAGCAATTGTTTTTAAATGCTTTATAATCTATAAGCCTTATTTAATACACAAGCCATTCTTCTATTTTCTTGCTGCTAAGCCCACTGTGATAAGCGTCTTTTTAGCTCACGCTCTCGCAAAAAGTCGCTATTAAGCAGCGTTTGAGGGCAAGTTTGCCCCGTTTACAAGATCCCGTCACAAATCTGACATTAACCTACCCTAACGTTGCCGCTATTGAATGTTTCTCGTGACTAAAAACACAGATTCAAATCCGTGACGCCATGTTGCAACTCATGTCGCGATGCAGCGATGTAGCGATGTAGCGATGTAGCGACCTAGGATAACTGGCCGTCACGGATATCACTCGCGTACCAACAAAATAATAGGAAGTTAATATGCAATTTCGTACGCCGTTATCGGCCATCACCCTTGCCATTGTGGCCGCCGGATTCAGCGCTAATGTCCTCGCCGTGGGTAAACTCGAAGGTCAGGTTCGTGACAAAAATAGCCAGCAACCCTTAGCTGGCGCGAGTGTCACTATCAAAGAGCTTAATCTGAGCCAACAGGCTGGCCGTGATGGTCGCTACTTCTTTGTCGGCATTAATGACGGCGATTACACTCTGGTGGTCAACTACCTCGGCGCTACGCCTATGGAGCACAAGGTCCAGATTGCCGATAAGCAAACCACCCAGCAGGATGTTAGCCTCAGCAGCAAAGATGTTGAACACATTATGGTGGTCGGCCAGCAAGGCGCCTTGAGCAAATCCATGAACCGTCAACGCGGTGCGGATAACGTGCTCAATGTGGTGAGCGCGGATGTACTGGGGAATTTCCCCGACAGCAACATCAGCGAATCACTGCAGCGAGTACCGGGACTTTCTATTGAACGTGACCAAGGCGAAGGCCGTTTTGTGCGGGTGCGCGGAATGGCACCGGATTATAACTCAGTGTCGATGAATGGTACTCGTCTGCCATCCCCTGAAAGTGATCGCCGCGCCGTGGCGCTCGACGTTGTACCATCAGATTTATTGCAATCGGTTGAAGTCAGCAAGACCTTAACCCCAGATATGGATGCCGATGCGTTGGGTGGTGCGATTGAAGTGAAAAGCCTATCAGCATTCGATCGAGACGATACCTACGTTAACTTAAGCGCAGAAGCCAGCCAAGATTCTCTCACTGACAACACCAATCCCAAATTGGCCGCCAGTTACAGCGATGTCATTGGCGAAAAGTTAGGTATCGCCATCGGCGCTAGCTGGTACAACCGCGACTTTGGCTCGGATAACGTCGAAACGGGCGGCAATTGGGATTTCCCCGATGACACAACTTATGCCAATGCGGCGCTTGAGTCAGTCGACCAACGTGACTATGAAATCAATCGTGAGCGTTTAGGCATAGGGGTGAACTTTGATTATCGCCCGAGCGATGACACAGATTTATACCTGCGCACGCTTTACAGTGAGTTTGACGACACCGAAACCCGCAATAGCGCCAAAACTAAGTGGAAATCGCCGCTACAAGCAGGCGAACTCAGCCAAGGCAAAACCACGCGCTCACTTAAATCCCGTAGCGAAAACCAAAACATCACTTCCTATGTCCTTGGCGGAGAAACCCGTTTTTAGCGCTGGACCCTCGATTATCAAGCAAGCCACAGTACGGCCAGTGCCGACAAGCCACGGGATATTGCCGGCGCGGACTTTGTCGCCAAAATCGATGACACAGGTTTTAGCGATACCCAACGCCCGCACATAATCGCGCCCGAAAGCTATTATCAAACCGATAATTTTGAGCTGGACGAAATCGAGTTAGCCGAGTCGAAAGCCAAAGATATCATTAACAGCGCACAATTCGACCTCAGCCGCCAACTGAGCCTAGGTGGCTATCCTGCCGAAGTGAAAACGGGGCTAAAACTCAGCCGCCGCGATAAAACCAATCGTGAAGAAGTGTGGATTTACAGTGACTTTGCCGACCAAGGCGTGAGCGATGATGCCCTGTTACTGAGCCAATACTCAGGTGATGAAGTCGATTACAGTCTCGGCCGCTTTGGCGCGGGCATTAACGCTTCTCCTGTGTGGGATCTGGTGGACAGCTTAGACGCGGATGCCAATCGCGATGACATCGAATCGACCATCAATGACTTCGATATCACTGAAGATATCAACGCCGCCTATCTTATGGGCCACTTAGATATCGGCAAACTGCGGATACTCACAGGGCTAAGGTTCGAGCAAAACCAATGGGATTCTAAGGGCCATGGTTTCGATGGTGTTAGCGGCGAGTTTATCGATATCAACAACACCAGCGATGAAGATCATTGGTTGCCCGCTTTGCATCTCACCTACCGTTATTCTGACAATACAGTGCTACGCGGCGCGTGGACCAACACCTTAGTGCGCCCGACCTTTGGTCAACTCGCGCCAGGTTATTTGCGCGAAGAAGATGACGGCGATATCGATTTAACTTTCGGTAATCCCCATCTTAAGTCGCTCGAATCCATGAACTTCGATCTGAGCCTCGAACACTACTTTGGCAATATTGGGCTGGTGTCGGCGGGATTGTTCTACAAGGACATAGATAACTTTATCTACAAAGCAGACTTAGCCGGACGGGGCGATTATGTCGATGCCCATAGCGCAGTGACTTACACTAACGGCGACAGTGCCCACATTTCTGGGATTGAGCTCAGTTATGTGCAGGAATTTTACTTTCTGCCCCAGCCCTTTAACGGACTCGTGCTCAATTCTAACCTGACCTACACAGATTCCGCCGCCAGTATCAGCTGGTTAGATGACGGCGCAGAGCACAGCCGAGATATTCCGATGCCAAGTCAGTCGGATATCACCGCGAACCTGTCCTTAGGTTATGAGAACACTTACGCCAGTGTGTGGTTATCTGCCGCCTATAAATCGGAATACTTGCAAGAAGTGTCTGAAATCGATGACTCGCGTCTCGATCTCTATGAAGACAGCCACTTGCAATGGGATTTTGTCGCAAAGGCGCATATTACCACTAGCCTGACCTTGTATTTCAAAGGCGTGAATCTCACCGATGAGCCCTATTACAGTTACGCAGGTAACAGTGCCTATAACGCCCAGTACGAAGCCTATGGCCGCACTTTCCAATTCGGCGTGCAATACACTAACTATTAATGCGCTCATCGGCACTTAGGGTATTAACAAGCTTGCGAGTAGACTTTTTTAGCTAAAAATGTGCTGACAATATGCTGAGAAGTGTGCTGCGAAGTTTGCTGAGAAGTTTGCTAAGAAGTGTCGATGATAAATTTAATACAAAGTTTAAATAAAACAGAATACTAGCGAATAACATTATGAACAAAACTCTACTCTCTTCCGCCGTATTACTTGGCCTTATCGCCAGTCATACGCCCTTGACTGCCATGGCAAACACCATCAGCGTCGATGTTCAAACCATAGCGGGCCATAAGGGCAGCCAAGCACAGCCACTCATCTTTAATCAAGACAAACAAAGCGATAACACTCTGTCTCACTGGCTCTTTGCCAGCGAACAGCAAGGACTGATGTTACAAACCGTTTTGATGGCACAAACGCAACAAGGCAGGCAAACGACCGCGCAAGCGCCCTTGCCTGCTGCGCGTTTACTGGTGCAAGGTGACTTTGAATTACTCGCCTTTAGCGATCCCTATGCCTTAACGCTCGATCGCAAAGCCGACCGCGTGCGTCCTATTATGCTCAAAGAAATCAATGGCAAACCGACGACCAATATCTTGCCCTTGCTGCCCATGGGTCATTTCGAGATCAATTGGATCTGTATTCAGCCCCGCACTCAAGATGGCAATATCTACGTGTGGTTTGGCGGTGAAAGTGGTAAGAGCGAGCAGTGGCTATTGGGTAATGCCGCGCATTTCTCACCTAAACTAATGCGCAGCCAATCGATTCCGGTTAACAGCACGGACTGCGCTATCGACGGCGACATGCTGTATGTCAGTGAGCCCGAAGCCGGTGTATGGCAGTTTGATGCCAGCCCGTTTGCCGATACCAGTGCTAAGCTCATCTTCCCCGCGCTCGATAATCAAATCACCGGCTTAAACCTGCTGAACGCTCAATTGCTACTCAGTGATAAAAACGGCAAAGTGATGGATGGCAAAGGCACTCAAATAGTGAGTTTTAGCGCGCCATCGACAAAAACTAACGATAAAACCGAGCTAAAAGCGATAACCAAGGCGCAGCGCTTAAGCCTTGCTATAAACGCGGGCACATCCGTCCAAGCAAAAAGTGCGACGTTTGCTCTCTATGATGATAAAAACGACCGCTATCTTTTTACTGAGCAAGCTTTGCCACAAGCCTTGACACAAGTGCCACCCAAAAAGTTACTCGCCACATCCTTGCAGAGCGCAAACACAGCCGCCGATGCACAAGCGAGGCCAACAACAAATGCGGAAAATATTGTAGAAATCCCCGCTTGGGTTGAGAGCGCGCCATCCGATAGACCGGGCGATACTATGGACGATCCCGCCATTTGGGTGCATCCTACTGACCCCGAAAAAAGCCTGGTGCTTGGCACCAACAAACATTGGGGTTTATTGAGTTTTAATATGCGCGGCGAGCAAGTTCAAGCACTGCCATCGGGCCGGATCAACAATGTCGATTTACGCCAACGGGTCAAACTTGGTGGAAAGTCACGCGATATCGCAGTCGCAACCCAGCGCGATGGTGACAAATTGGCATTTTATGAAATCGACGCCGCAGGCAAGATTACTGAATACCCAAATCAAGCAACTAACATGACGGATATTTACGGCATGTGTTTGTATCAAGATGAGCAAACCTTATACGTGTTCGCTAACGAGAAATCTGGCCGCATCGCCCAGTACCGTGTCGACTGGCAACAAAATGCGCCCAGTATCAAACTCGTGCGGGATATTCATACCCCCAGCCAAGTTGAAGGTTGTGTGGTCGATGAAGCGCAACATGCGCTGTATATCGGTGAAGAAGACAAAGGCATTTGGCGCTTTAATGCCAAAGCAGATGCCAGTACAGAGGGCAAATTGATCATTAAGGCCGAAGGCGATTTAGTCGCCGATGTTGAAGGAATTTCTCTGTATCAAGGTGCGACCCTTAAAGGCAAAAAACAAGATTTGCTGGTGGTCTCAAGCCAAGGTAATAACAGTTATTTGCTTTATCAAGCAAGCGCGCCTTATACCCAAGTGGGTCGTTTTCGCATTGGGGTGAACTTAAACGGCATGGAGAATGGCCACGAAACCAGCATCGACGGCAGCGCCGAAACTGATGGGCTGGCTGTCACGCATTTGCCCGTCGGCCATGGTGTTTGGCAACAGGGAATGCTGGTGGTACAGGATGGTCACAACCACTTACCCGATGCCAACCAAGCGTTTAAATGGTTACCTTGGAGCAGCATAGTCAAACAACTCGACATGCAATAGGGCCAATTTATTGCTTGAAATGCCACTGCGGATAATGCGTTATGCAGGTAACGATTTGCACTTAGCGCAACGCGAACGAAAATTGAAGGGGTTAACTATTTATGCAGGTAATATGCAAATTCAAAATAATAACCCCCGATAATTTGCTAACCAGCATTCAATAAATTGAATTATTAATCAAAAAAAAGAGGTTAGCCGAGAACTACGGCTACCCTCTTTCGTTTTCACCCGCCTAAATCGTCTATCACACAGTTAAAACAATAACTTCATTCAGGGCGACTAACATCGAATTAACTGCGCTTAGTACCCCAAGGATCGTTATCATCCGTCGATGGGCTTGGTACTGAACGCTCAGTCATTCTTGAATCATGTCTGGGTTCGCTGCGACGCTGTGAGCTGCTATTGGACGAACCATAGCCAGAACTAGTTCCCCGTCCACCCGCAGGTTTTTTGCCAGCGCCTTTACCCACGTCATTACCGAAGCGCTTGCCAGAATTTGGACGGCGGTTGCCCGCTTCGTACTCGGCGCTGGCTTTGGCTTGCATTTCAGCGATAGAGGCTAATGTTAGCTCCATCGGTTTACGCGGGACAATACCCGAGGCAAAACCACGTTCACGTGGCTTAAGATCAAACTGCTCACCGACGGCTTTAGGCATACGCTTGAATCGGTATAGGTAGAAGTTTTCCACTTTCTCCCGCGCCCATTCGGTCTTTTTGAGGAAAATGATACAGGCCTCAATGGTCGGGTTAGTGTTAAAGCAGCCTAGCTTTAATGCCGCGTATAAAATTTTCCAACCATAAAAATCGACTAACTCAGTGATCATTGTCTCGAGTTTAAGGCCGTGTAATGGGTTGTTCTGTTGCTCTTCTATCATGGGAATTCCAAATCCAGCCCAATTGGCTGATTTTAAGGTATTAGTTTACGGTATTGAGTGGTTAAACGAGTGACTTAATTCGCTACACTTAGATCTTACGGTCCTAAAGCTTTCAAACTGAGCCATTAAATTTTAGCCGTAAAATCTGCTGCTCGACAAAACTGCGGGAATAATAACGGTAAATACGCTAAACGCCTTCTTTTATTTGCGCTAGCAAGGTTTGGCGTCGGCTTTAGTACAAAGAAATAATACCGCAAGCTGGCATTTTAGATCGGCATATCTGCGATATCATGCAAACAGCTATAAACTCACGCCTTCACCGATCCGCAAATAAACGCAACTGAAACGGCTCGATTTATGGCTACGCATCACATACTAGCTCGCATATTTAGCCCTTAGTCTGTATACTCCGCGACCTTATTATCCCCACTTTACTATTTTGGCTTAGAGTGGGTGAAGCGCATGTTTCATTTTGAGGCTTGTTTGTCACAATCCCCGTTAGCAAATACCTAGGAAAGCTCCTTTGATCTCTACCGCGAACATCACGATGCAGTTTGGCCCAGAGCCATTGTTTGAAAACATTTCAGCGAAATTTGGCAATGGTCACCGCTATGGTTTGATCGGCGCGAATGGCTGTGGCAAATCGACCTTTATGAAGATCTTAAGCGGAGCGTTAGCGCCAACCTCTGGTAATGTGTCTATCACGCCCGGCTTAAAAGTCGGTACTCTGAGCCAAGATCAGTTCGCCTTTGAACAATACAGTGTGATCGATGCGGTGATCATGGGGGATGTTGCCCTGTGGAAAGTCAAACAGGAACGCGATGCCATATACGCCAATCCGAATATGACTGAAGAAGATGGCATGCGCGTTGGCGATCTTGAAAGTGAATTTGCCGAAATGGATGGTTACAGCGCTGAAAGTCGCGCCGGTGAAATTCTGCTCGAAGCGGGTATTGAAGAATCTTTCCATTACGGTCTAATGCAACAAGTGGCACCGGGCTGGAAATTGCGGGTCTTGTTAGCCCAAGCGCTATTTGCCAACCCAGATATTCTGCTGCTCGACGAACCAACCAACAACTTGGATATCCATACCATTAGCTGGTTAGAAACCGAGTTGAACAAACGTAAGTGCACCATGATCATTATTTCCCATGATAGGCACTTCTTAAATGCCGTCTGTACCCACATGGCGGATATCGATTATGGCGAATTGCGCATTTACCCAGGTAACTACGAATACTTCCTCGCACAATCGGCATTACTGCGCGAACAATTATTGTCGGGTAACGCCAAGAAAAGTGCTGAAATCGAAGAGCTGCAAGACTTCGTTAACCGCTTCGGTGCCAACGCATCTAAGGCAAAACAAGCCAGCTCGCGCGCGAAAAAAATGGACAAGATCAAGCTCGATGAAGTCAAATCCTCTAGCCGTATCCACCCTTCTATTCGTTTCGATGCCGGCAAGAAAATGCATCGCCAAGCACTGATCCTCGAAGATTTGGCCCACGGGTTTGATGGTGAGCTGCTATTCGAAGGCGGCGACTTAATTCTCGAAGCCGGTGCAAAATTAGCGATTATCGGCGAAAATGGCGTGGGTAAAACCACTTTCCTTCGCTGCTTAGTCAATGATCTAGAACACAATAAAGGCGTGATCAAGTGGTCAGAAAACGCATCAATCGGCTACTGCCCGCAAGACAGCAGTGACGAATTTGATAACGACTACACGCTAATGGATTGGATGTCACAATGGCGCCAACCCAAGCATAACGATCTTATGGTACGCGCCATGTTAGGCCGTCTGCTGTTCACCGAAGATGATGCGAACAAGAAAGCGCGTAACTGTTCAGGCGGAGAGAAAAACCGCTTGTTATTCGGTAAGTTAATGATGCAAGACATCAACGTGCTGATCATGGACGAACCGACAAACCACATGGACATGGAAGCCATCGAAGCACTCAATAATGCATTGAAAGACTTTGAAGGCACTTTGATATTCGTCAGCCATGACCGTGAGTTTGTATCGTCACTCGCAACACGTATCATTGATATTAAAGATAAAAAAGTGATTAACTTCCAAGGTACCTTCGATGAGTATCTTTCAAGCCAAGCTGAAATGGAAGCGAGAAAAAGCGCGTAATGTTGTGCTTTGATAAACCTTAATCGGCTATGTCAGCTTGATTAAAAGAGTCGTCATTGGAGAACCTACTGACGACTTTTTATCGATATCTAAAGAGCAATATGATTGGTAAAACATGAAGTATTGCTGCTTTGGGCCTTGGATACACAGCTGTCTATTCGTTATCTAGAGTGCTATAATTCATGCACTTAATTGAGGTTGATCCGATGAAAACTAAATCAAAAAACACACAAGTGACTCAAAATCGACTCTATCGCGCTGTGGCCAGTTCAACCGCTATTGAGACGGGTAAAACTACGGCTGAAGTTGAAGCAAAATTGAAGGCCAAAAAAAGTCGTTTCAGTCATTTGACCTTAGCCTAAACTTCATTCGTTTTTAGCGCTGAGCACATCGTTTACCAAACGAGCCATATGTTGATAATCCCCACCCAACCCTGCTTGAATTGACTTAAAATAAAAATCTCTATTCTGTTCCCAAATCCCATAATCAAGTGGGAGATAACCCGCCTTTACTGCCATCACATCGAGTATCAAACGTGACAAACGTCCATTTCCCTCTCTAAATGGGTGAATTAGGATAAATTCCACATGACTTTCAGCCAAGTAACTCACAACTTCGTCTCTAGAAAATGAATTTAAACCATTGAACTTGCTTAAATATTCCTTTTCAAACTGAGTTAGACACTTAAGTATTTGAGCCGCTGCCGTAAATTCGAAACCACCTTTTCCCATATTGACTGTACGCCGCTCACCAGCCCAGTAATAAACATTACCGAGCCATTTTCGATGCCACTCAAAGAGCATACCAACCGATAGATGCTCGCTTTCAATAACACCAGATTGAAACACGTACTCATAAAGCTTTAGTAACAACTGTGTCTCTACCTCTGCCATATCCTCTTCATCGGTTATCGCGAGTTTGTTACGAAGTATATGGCCGCCAGAACCGGGTTCGAATTCATCTTCGGTAGTGCCAATATGATATTTCGGCATAGTGTTTTGTTCGCTGATTGAATAAAGATAACTGGCAGCAATACTAGGTTTTTTTGTGTAGCATTAGGTTAAAGGTTACACCACCCCTCAGTGTCAAGATAGTTATACCCACTTAAAAGTGCATCAGGAGCTAAAAGTGCTTATCTATTCTTTAAATGATAAAGCTAGCCATCATTTTACGTTTCGAGATCTTATCGAGTGTGGTGACACTGCTCTGGCTCTCAAATTATTTGAGGAGCCTAAACAGGCTGAAACCTGGTCAGCTCTGAGCCAACTTGCAACCCAGATACTTGACCCAGTAGTAGAACAATTCGGTCCTATCACCCTTACCTACGGTTTTTGCTCACCTGCGTTAGCACGCAAGATAGCCAAAAACCGTCATCCACATATTGCGCCGAGCCTTGATCAGCACTGCTCCCATGAAGTGAATCAAAACCAAAAAATCATTTGTGAGCGTCGTGGTGCAGCCAGCGACTTACTGATGCTTTATCCTTCATTAGATAGTAAAGAACTTGAAAAAGCTTGGGCAACACACGTTCAGCATGGAGTTAAAACGTTTCGTTCAGCTAAATCTTTGGTCGATCTAATATAAGATCGATCTCTTACCCATTTGATAAAAAAAAGTTAATTATCATTTTAGACGTCAGAGGAGCGCTTTCTCATTAGTAGATAACGTATTCTACCTTATTTAGAAACAGGGACTTGGACCATGGCGCAAACTGATGACTAAAAGTCCCGTCAAATTGAGTAAACGTGAGAGTGTTGCCAGTGCAAGTGGGCGCTCAGAGGGTGATAAATGCATCCACACAGCGCTGAGTAAAATCAGATCAAACTGTTGCGCTAGGCCAACCACTTTTTGCAACTGAGGTAAACCATCCTCAATCCAGCTCACGGGCAAATCTCGGGTTAATACCTGCCCCATTTTCGCTAAAGTAATAGCAGGTTCGATTGCTACAATTTGCGTCTCTTTGCCCTGTGCCCTTTGGGCTAAGTAATGCACATCCCGCCCAGAACCGGCTCCAACATCCAATATCGACAGTGTATTTTTGGCGAGTAAAGGTAAAAGATGATGTAACCAACTTGAATGCACTTCTTCAAAGGTTTTAGACAAATACTGTGCCGCGAGTATTTCGGCGTGGTCATTATAAAATGCTATGCTCACTGACAAGGATCCTTTTGCAACAAGTGATTGTTTTTAATGAGGCTAACTTATCACAATCGCTTTTGATACAAAATACACATCATCATTATCCTGCTGTTTTACATAAAATATTTTACGTTTTGCCGTTTTATGTCACAACGCGAATATTGGCGATTTAAAAAGGAAGTCTATTTAGGGAAGCGACATCTCTACATTTCTCCGTCGTTTTTTTTGCAGTGGTTTACACTCTATTAGTCAGAGAGAAAATACGCGCAATTGATTGAATCTGTTGCATCCTTCTGTGGAGAACAGAGTCAGTTTTAGTATCAGTGTAAAAGGGTTTCATCGTCTCGGGCTGTGACGACATCGGGATGAAAGCCTATGGCTCAATCATTTAGGATATCTATCGCCTATGAGTTTTGAAGATTCGTTAGAGCAGCTTAGACGACAGTTTTTACATGCGCTGCCGGATAAAAAGAAGCAAATCATTACCTTGTGGATTTCATTGCGGAAAAATTGGGACGCACACATGTTGTCCGCCGTTTATCGCGAGGTGCATAACTTAAAAGGATCGAGCGAAACCTTTGGGTTGTCGGATACCAAACACATAGTCGATAAACTCGAGTTGCAGCTTAAGGGCTTGCTCAATGCCCCCGCCCCCGAACTGCCTACCATTAAAAGCTTAGATACCCTCTTCCATCAATTATTACAAAACAATAGGCGCGGTCAACCGTCGGCTCCAGTAGTGGAGGCGCAAATGCAGCAAAGCCCCTATAAACCATCAAAGGCGCGCCATGAACACCATATTGCCATCATAGAAGACGATAATAACGTGGGAGTTATGATCACTAAACAGCTGCGAGAATTCGGTTTTAGTGTGCAGCACTTTTTGGATTTCACGAGTTTTCTGGTGGTGCAAAATGAATCGCCCTTCGATCTAATTTTATTAGATTTAATTCTACCCGATTGGACTGAAGAAGCCTTGTTCGAAGCTGCTACTGAGTTTGAGAAAAACAATACTCGAGTGTTTGTTTTATCGTCGCGGGGGGATTTTGACATGCGGCTATTGGCCATTCGCGCCAATGTCAGCGAATATTTTGTCAAACCCGCTGAAACCACCTTATTGGTGCGCAAAATTCATCAATCTCTCAAGATGTCAGAGAAACAGCCTTTGAAGGTATTACTGGTGGATGACCAACAATCTATGGTGGATTATTTTTCAAGCCTGTTACGCAGTCACGGTTTAATGGTGAAAGGCTTGTCGAGTGCCGAGCAAGTGTTACCCGCCCTTGAACAGTTTGAACCCGATCTGTTCATCTTCGATTTATACATGCCTGAGGTCAACGGGCTTGAGCTGGCAAAGATGATTCGCCAACTGGATAAATACACCTCTAGCCCCATCCTAGTGTTGAGTTCTGACGATACTATGCAGAATAAAGTCAGCATCATACAAGCGGGATCAGATGACTTGATTTCGAAGCAAACTGCGCCGAGCTTATTTGTCGCCCAGGTGATATCTCGCGCCCAGCGTGGCCATGATATTCGCAGTTCGGCAAGCCGCGACAGCCTAACAGGGCTGTTAAACCATACCCAAATTCTGGTTGCCGCGAGACGTTGCTATAACGTGGCTAAACGAATTAACTCTCAAGTGTGTATTGCTATGTTCGATTTAGATCACTTTAAGAAGGTTAACGACACCTATGGCCATGCTGGTGGTGACAAGGTGTTGCTGGCCTTTGCCCATCTGTTACAACAATCCTTACGGCAAACTGACTTTACCGGTCGCTACGGTGGCGAGGAATTTATGCTAGTGCTGCCAGATATGCAAAAGCCACTGGCCATTGCTAAGTTAAATGCGATCCGCGAGAGCTTTAGCCATATTGTATTTGTCGAAGATGGCGTCGAGTTTAAAGTGACGCTCAGCGGCGGCTTAGTGTTCTCGGACGAATGTGAAGAGTTTCAAGATTGCTTATTACTGGCGGATAAACACTTGTACGAAGCGAAACGATTAGGCCGAAATCAATTAGTGGTTTCACCAAGTGAGTAGGATTGACTCAATTAACCCAGCCACGGTATCAGTCAAGCCGTCATGTCTTATTATCTGGCTCACCGCCAGATTGATGGTTAATGTTGAAGACCATTCAATGTCGCCATCACAGTGAGTTTAAGTGGTTGATAAGTTTGTTCGGCATCTGCGATAACTCCACCACATAATCTACCGCACGGCATTTTATCGCTTCTCGTGGCATACCAAATACCACACAACTTTGTTTATCTTGGGCAAAAGTGGTGACACCTTTTTGATGCAGTGCCACCATGCCTTCTGCGCCATCTTTGCCCATACCGGTTAAAATCATCGCGCTGATATTGGGCGCGGCGCATTGGGCCAAGGCCGTAAACATCACATCGACCGAAGGTCTGTGGCCACTGACCTTTTCATCTTGGGTTAATTTGACTTTATAACTGCCACCCACTTTGATGATCTCAAGGTGATGATCCCCTGGTGCAACATAGGCATAACTAGGTAAGAGTCGTTCCCCATGCTCGGCTTCTTTAACAGTGATCCGTGACTGTCGATTTAAACGTTCAGCAAAAGTGCGGGTAAACCCAGCTGGCATATGTTGGGTGATCACTATCGGCGGCATAGCCGCGGGTAAATGTTGTAATACATAAAGAATGGCTTCGGTGCCGCCAGTAGATGCGCCTATCGCGACTAAATGCTGAGTCAGGGTTGTATTGGCTAATACTGGCCGCTTACTTGAAACAGGGCGTACTGGCTCAACAAATTTCTGCGGCTTGATGATTTTGGCTTTCGCGGCAGATTTGATCTTATCTAAAATCAAATCCTGATAATCATGGATACCTTGGGGCGAGTCTAATTTCGGTTTAGGGATAAAATCCACCGCGCCTAAGGCCAAGGCATTAAAGGTCGCATCCGCGCCCTGCTCGGTTAACGATGAAATCATCACTACAGCTGTAGGTCTGGCTTTCATCAAGCGGTCCAAAAATGTTAAACCGTCTACTTTGGGCATTTCAATGTCTAAGGTAATCACATCGGGGCGAAATTGATTCACCAGATCCTTGGCCTCATAGGCATCGGCAGCGAGCCCAACCAGAGACAACTCAGGGTCAGCCTCAATCATTTTACCCAGTAGGCTGCGCATCAGCGCTGAATCATCAACAACGAGTACTTTGATCGTCATAACTTAATCACCAAATAGTTCAACGTCGCCGCCCGTGGGGAGATTACGAACCCGTAAGCGGTATTCACTTTCCCGGTCAAGAATGGTGCTGTTGTGCATGGTCTTAATTTTGCGCACTTTCACTTTGCCCGTATGGGGAAAGAAATACACCTTACGTGGATACACATCGAGTAAATCGGCCGCAATGATAGGGATATTTTCAAGATTGAGGTATTCAATCACAAACTCCGCATTACGCTCACCAATATTGTGTACAGTAAAACTGCGTAACATATTACCGCCCCCAAACACCTTAGCTTCGAGTGAATTACGCTGCGCGCCAAGTTTGAGCAAGTCGTTGATTAATAACTCCATCGCATACACACCGTAACGGGCTGAGTCGGCAAGCACCCCTGTGCAATTGCTGTTATCGCTTGGCAATAAGAAATGATTCATTCCGCCGATTTTGAGCTTAGGATCATACAAGCACACGGACACACAGGAGCCTAACACTGTCACTATCATGGTATCTTCACGGGTGGCAAAATACTCGCCTGGCAAGATTTTCACTGCATCGCAACCAAAATGGTGGTCATGATAGCGATTAGGCTCTGAAATGGCATATTCGATATTAGGTTTTAGCACTCATGAGCCCCTTCACTGGCCGATAGGTTGTTTGGCCTACGGCAGTGATAATTTGTGGGAACATGTTGAAATTTTCAGAATGCCCCGCAATATAAAGCCCATCCTCGCTGAGGGAGTTCATCATGTGTTTTAAAATGACTTCCTGGGTTTCTTTATCGAAATAAATCATTACATTTCGGCAAAAAATCACATCGATTGGCGTTTTTAACGACCAAAATGAATCGAGTAAATTGATGCGAATAAATTTGATCATTTGTTTTAATTCAGGCACCACGCGCACATTCCCCAACTGTGCTCCGCGTCCGCGGTGAAAAAACCGTTTCTTACGGATATCGCTGACAGTATCGATCCTGTCTAAGGGATAAATGCCCATTTCAGCCTTTTTAAGCACGCCGCTGTCGATATCGGAGGCAATGATCTCGATAGGCGTTTTAAAACTGTTGAAATGTTCAGCGACGACAATGGCTATTGAGTAAGGTTCTTCCCCTGTGCTACTGGCAGCACTCCAGATCCTGCGCGTATCAGGGTTATCGATTAAATACTGTTTTAACACCTCAAAGTGATGCGGTTCCCTGAAAAAAGCCGTTTGATTAGTGGTTAACGCATTAATAAATTCTTGATGCTCGTTTTCATGACTTAACAGGTGCTCAAAATAAGCCGAAAATCCGGCTAATTTCAATGTCCGGATCCGCCGCACTAAACGGCTATACACCATAGCATCCTTGCTATCGGCGAGTTTGATCCCCGCTAAGCGATATAGCGTCGTCCTTGCGGTATTAAAATGCACCGAGGTATAGGCAAACTCTCGATCCAATGGTTTATTTTCGCTCAATTAAAATTCTTCCCATTCATCTTGATCTTGCTTTATGGGCTTCATCGCATTGGTTTTAGGTTTATCTGTAGCCCTTGCTCTTGCTACAGGTTGTAGCCGCTTAAGGGGTTTCACCGCTTTCGCTTTAGGCGCTGCTAATCGCGCGTTACTGTGCCTTGGGGCTTCATCCTCATCGTCTACGCGAAAGCTGGCAACACTGTCCGACAGTTGTTGTGCTTGGGATTGCATACTTTCAGCTGCAGCGGCCGCTTCTTCAACCAAGGCGGCGTTTTGCTGCGTCATTTCATCCATTTGCACTACGGCTTTACTGATCTCATCGATACCTATGGCCTGCTCATTAGAGGCTGAAGCTATCTCCGCCATGATGTCGTTCACCCGTTTAATGGCGATGACGATTTCCTTCATGGTATCGCCGGACTTACCGACAAGGCTGTTGCCACTCTCGATTTTAGACACAGAATCTGAAATCAATGCCTTGATATCTTTAGCGGCATTGGCCGAACGTTGGGCTAAGCTGCGCACTTCTGATGCGACCACAGCAAAGCCGCGCCCTTGTTCTCCTGCCCGCGCGGCTTCTACCGCGGCATTAAGCGCTAAGATATTGGTTTGGAATGCAATACCATCAATAACACCAATGATGTCGGCAATCTTACGCGCCGATTCATTAATCGATGCCATGGTCTGTACGACTTGCTGGATAAGCTCACCACCGTCCACCGCCACTTCAGCGGCTTTAGATGCTAAGGCATTGGCTTGACTGGCGTTATCCGCATTGAGTTTCACTGTACCTGTGAGTTCCTCCATGCTGGCGGAGGTTTCTTCTAGGCTCGAAGCTTGCTCTTCGGTGCGGCTGGATAAATCGGCGTTGCCTTGGGCAATTTCTGCTGAGGCGGTATTAATGGTATCCGCCGCTCGCTGAATATCTTGGATCATAAAAGATAGCTTTTCAGCGGTTTGATTTGAGTAGTTTTTCAAATCATTAAACGTGCCTTCATAGTCGTTATAAATGCGGGTGGTGAGATCGCCATCCGCCAGCGCCATCAGTACGCGCGCCACATCTTGCAGTCCACGGTCCGAGGTTTCAATTAGCGAATTTAAGTTGTTCGCCAGCATCAGGAAGAAGCCCTGTTTGCCGTCTGTGTCCGCCCTTTGGGAGAAATCTCCCGCTGCTGCTGCGGTCACAATGCGGGAAATCTCTTGCTCAGTTTGCACTTCAATGGTGCGGTCGAGCCATTCAACCACAGTCCCTAAACGCTCGCCTTCTTTAGACACTATGGGGCTAGCGGTTAAACGGAAATGGCAGCTAGCGACCTTAATCAGCGATTCATATTTGCGGTCTAATTTATCGAGTAAACTCGCCTGGTGGGCAGGATTGCGGTGGAAGATATCCATCGAACTACCGATGATTTTATCCACGGAAAAGTGCGGTAAGGCTTGACGGATCTCACTTTCAGAATGGCGTAGCATAGTTTCGACCGAGCGATTCATATAAATGATCGTACGGTTAGCATCGGCTATCATAACGTTGGTACTGGTATTATTGAGCGCTTCAAGAATGCGTTGAGTTGCGCGCTCGGCTTCGATACTTTCGGTGCGATCTATCCACTCAACACCTGTGCCTAAGTGTTTATTTTCAGCCGTGATAATTGGCGTCAGAATCAACCTAAAGGTACGCTTGCCAATGGTGATTTGTGCAGTATGGGACTGAGTTAAGCGCTCTAATAGATTGCGTTGATGCGCTGGATTTTTGTGGAAAATATCAATATTACTGCCGAGCAGTTTAGCGACCGAAAATTGGGGTAACTCTTTACGAATATCGTCCTCGGCCTCTTGCAGCAAACGGACGACGGCTTTATTCGCATAGATGATATTGCGCTGACTGTCAGCAATCATGAAACTGTTGCCACTGTTATCTAGCAACTGAAAATAGCGCTGACGTTCTTCATCCTTTTCTAGGCTTGCTTCAGCATTTCCAAATATATTAAAGATACCCATTATCATTGCTCCTGATCAGTCAGACTATTTGCATCAATTAGACCCAGCTCATCACTGCTGATCAGAGCCTGAATATTTACTAAAATGATCATCTTATCCTCGACCGTGGCTAAGCCTTTGAGGTAGCGGCTATCGAACGCCACTCCAAATTCTGGGGCGGGTAAGATTTCCTCCGCTGATAGCTTAATCACATCGGAGACGGCATCGACCACTATGCCGACAATACGCTCGAATACGTTGAGCATAATGACGATAGTGAATTCGTTATATGTGACTGCTCCAACAGCAAACTTCATCCGTAAATCCACTATAGGCACTATGTCACCGCGTAGATTAATCACGCCTTTTATAAAGTTAGGGGCGTTGGCGATTTTAGTGACTGACTCATAGCCGCGGATTTCTTTCACAGACATAATGTCGAGGGCATAGTGCTCTTCACCGAGCATAAAACTCAAAAACTCCACCTCATCATGGGCGTTGTATTCCACTTTGGCGGTCATAGTTGATCGACTCTCCATGGCTATTTCCTTAATTTTTAATGTGCAATGCGAGCGATTCGACATCGAGGATCAACGCGACGCTACCATCGCCCATAATGGTGGCACCGGAAACACCGGGGATCCTACGATAATGTTTTTCAAGACTTTTAATCACCACTTGCTGCTGGCCAACTAAGGCATCAACGCACAGGCCAAAGCGCTTGTGGTTACTTTCCAGCAATACCACTATGCCTTCTTCTGGGCTCTTGGCATTGGGTTCAATTTCCATCAGTTGATAAAGATTAAGTAGAGGTAAGTACTCTTCACGTACTTTTAAGAGCCGTTCTTTAGCGAGAAATTTAAGTTGTTCCGTTTGTGGCTGAATGGATTCAATGATGTGCACTAAAGGCAAAATATAGATCTGATTGCCAGCAGACACACTCATACCATCTACAATGGCGAGCGTGAGTGGCAATTGAATTTCAAAGGTTGAACCTTGGCCCTCAACCGATTCAATATCAATGCGTCCACCTAAGGCTTCGATATTGCGACGCACCACATCCATACCGACACCGCGGCCAGACACATCAGTGACTTCAAGCGCGGTTGAAAATCCTGCCGCAAAAATCAATTGCCAAACTTGCTTGTCGCTACTGTTATCAGCCACTTGCAAACTATTTTCCCGCGCTTTTTGAATAATGCGTTCTCGGTTTAACCCCGCGCCATTATCATGCACAGCGATAACAATATTGCCGCCCCTTTGGCTGGCTTTTAGGGATAATACACCAGCTTCTGATTTACCCGCTGCGAGCCGTTTTTCAGGTTTTTCGATACCATGATCTAAACTGTTGCGTACTAAATGGGTCAACGGATCGACAAGCTTTTCAATCATGCCCTTATCAATTTCTGTGTTGCCACCTTCAATAACGAGATTGACATGTTTACCCAGTTGCTCAGAAAGATCCCTCACTAAACGATTGAATCGGTTGAATACAAATGAGACTGGCAGCATACGTACCGACATAACGGCTTCCTGCATTTCACGTGTATTGCGTTCCAATTCATTGAGTGCCGTCTTCAGCCGCTCGCCTAAATCGCCTGTCATTTCATTGCCAATAAGCGTTAGCATGGACTGAGTGATCACCAGCTCGCCCGCTAAATTGACCAGGGTATCTATTTTGGAGGTTTCGACCCTTAAAGTAGCATCCTGGGCCGACGCGGCAGGTTTCTTAGTCGCAGCTTTCACTTCTTGGGGCGTATTTTGGGAAATAGCGGATGAACTGAATGCCGTATTTGGACTTGTTGCATTTGAAGAAGGTGCTGCAGGCGAGCTAGGGTTGACAGAAGCACTGGTGGGAACACTGACAGCAGAGGACGCTTTAGAGTTAGTCGCGCTCTTTTTATCCTTATCTTTAAATATGCCGCGTTTAGTTTGGCTACTATCTGCGATGACTTTAGCTTGATTGGCTCGTGGGGTGACGGGTTCAGCAACCTGAGTTGCCACAGGCTTTGAACTCAGTAACTCGATTTCATTGGCGAAGGATTCGGGGGTTAATGCCTCAAAAAAACCAAAGCCTAATTCATCATCGTCGACTATGACACCAAGTGGGTCTGCCGCTTTCACAGCATTGCTGACATCATTTATGACACTTTGTGCGCTGATTTCTTCGGCTTGAAAAGCCTCATCAAAAAAGCCAAAGTCTTCACCTTCAATAGCGATATCGCGAGCCATTTCATCTTCGAAAAATCCAAAATCCTGTGAATCCTCTGTTTCCACGGGCACGGCTTTAACGTTTGGCGTGATTGAAGGATTCACAGTATCAGTGCCATTGCGTACTGCAACCGAGGAGCTAAAAGCTTCGCCATTTAACGCTGCGACTAATTGGCTTTTGCTGTACTCGACTTCTTGCCAATCAATAGGATCTTCTTCGCGATACAGACTCAATATATGGGATAAAGTATCAACGGTACTCAGCAGTAAATCGATGGTGGATGAGGTGAGCTGGAAGTTACCCTTGCGCGTTTTATCCAGCAGGTTTTCCATAACATGAGTGACACTGGTGAGTGCGGTAAAACCAAAAATACCGCTGCCGCCTTTAATCGAGTGGGCGGCACGGAAAATAGTGTTCAGTTCTTCAGGATCGGGAGAAGCCAGGTCCAATGCCAATAGCAATTGTTCCATATTTTCAAGATGTTCATGACTTTCTTCAAAAAAGACCTGATGGAATTCGGCCATATTGATGGACATAGCGCACCCCGTTGCAGTTAACCCAGCACTTTAGCCGTAATAGCCAACAGCTTTTGAGGATCAAAGGGTTTTACCATCCACCCAGTTGCACCTGCCGCTTTTCCTTGCGCCTTCATGTCATCGCCCGCTTCCGTCGTGAGCATAATGATCGGCGTACGCATAAATGCCGACATAGCACGTAAGGATTTAATTAAGGTCAGCCCATCCATTCGCGGCATATTCTGGTCAGTCAGAATAAAATCAAATCTTTGCCCGTTACAGATATCGAGGGCTTCACGACCATCTTTTGCCAGTACCACTTGGTAGCTAACCGATTTAAGAGTCGCTTCGACCATTTGTCGAATCGCTGCCGAATCATCAACCACTAATATTTTTTTACTCATGCGCTATTCCATTATGACTTTAGTTATATTTCCTGGAGGTACTAATTCGTAGGTCTTAGATAATGTTTTCACCAGTGATAAACCACGACCAGACAATTGAGGAATGTCTGCAATGATGTTTTCATCACCCGCAAAACCCTTCCCACTGTCACTCACACTTATATGTAACTCATTTTGCGATGAGCACCAGATAATACTCACTTTCACCCAATCATTTAATGTAAGTCTGTCAGCAAAGCTCTCCCTAATACTATGGTACAATTCAAAGCCTTCTGGATCGTTTTTTAGCCGAGAATCTAATTTTAGTACACCATGGTCAATCGCGTTGCTAAATAACTCTGCGACCACAGTAAAAACCCGTTGACAAAAATGAGTGGCAAAACCAAATATGCTTAAAAATTGATTTAACGAGCTTAAATAGTCAGCGCTCAGCAACATAGGACCGGCAATACTGACATCCCAGTGAAACTCGCCATCCATAATAGATTGTGCTCGACTGACGTCTCTGCTTTGATGCCAACTGCTTAGTTTCTCAAAATCTAAGGTGCAAATAGTAATGTCATCTGCAATGTTTTCAGTAGAGCAGTATTCATGCATGCTTTCATTTAAGTAATGGGTAAGCCCACCGGATAGATTAATAAACAGCTCTTTTAATTTATCGATACCAAATGGGCGCTCCTCATGGGTGTATTGCTCAATTAAGCCATCACTAAATAAACAAGCATGTCCATTAAGCGGTAAATCAACGGTGAAAACATCAGCAATAAAAGTGTGTGGCGGCAATATACCCAGCGCCATATTGGTTGATTTAAATTGTTCAATCGCGTTATGGGGTAAGTTGTCGCACTCATTGGACTGAATATACAGAGGAGGCATACCGCCATTCCAGATATGTAATTTATTACGATTAAAATCGGCTTCCAAAATAATACAGGCAACAAATCTGTCTTCTGGATTTTCACGGTGAACCTTGGCATTCAACTCGTAGATCAGTGTAATTAAAGAAAAACCCTTTGAAACCATAGCTCTAAATGTGCTCGCGACACGCATAATGGGCATGGCCGCACTCAGGCCATGACCTGTAGAGTCGGCTAGAATTAGGAAGAAATTACCATTGGGGGCCATACCATTAAGGATAATATCACCACTAAAATTGGCACTTGCTTGACAGTAGGTCTTCACAAAGTCAAAGTCCGTGTTATCAATATTGACTAAGTGCTCAAACAAATGCCGGGCCATGTGTTCTTCTCTGGCCTTTTCATAAAGCATTTTTTCAAGTTCAATTCTTTGATGCTCTACTTTATGCTGAAGTTGCACTCGGGTAAGTAAACATTCAACCTTGTACCAAAATATTTCAACATTTATCGGTTTAACAACAAAATCCAAAACCCCCATTCTAAAACAGGCTAACACGGATTGATTTTCTTTTGTCTCGCTCATGACGATAACAGGTGTTTCTTTTTTATCCTTATTCAACTTATCCAGCAACGCCAGTGCGGTACCATCCTTTAACCAATAGTTAATCAGAATTAAATCAACCGTATTTTGCGTTATTTCAAATAAACCTTCTTCTAGATCACTACAAACAATAACGTTGTAACCTTTGCTATGAATAAAGTCACTGATCCTTTGACTCGCAATAGCGTCATCATCGATAACTAAAATAAAATGTTTCGGCTGAGTAAGCGATACCATAATGAGTGTTACTCTATGATGTAGATTTTCTGCATATTGGCAATACTAAGGATTTCATTCGCCTGACCATGTGCACCTTTTACAGACGTAGAAATATGTAACTCCTGCGCCTTACGATGCAGCAGTACCATCATGCCTAAAGCGGAACTATCCAAATAAAGCACTCGGCTAAAATCTAATATAATATGATTAACCTCTGGGAGGATTAAAATATCTTGGTAATCGCTGGTAAATTTCTTGTGGTAATAAAAGTCAAAGCGCTCTGGCAATGAAATCACTTTAATATTTGACATTATGCTATCCCTAATTAAAAGAGTTCAATTTCACCACAGGTAATTTGGTCCCTCGATACCGGATTGTGCGTCTCCTGACGCCGACGACTCATTTGTGTCGTGATGCCATCACCTTGTATGCCAAATTCCTGTTGCGACATGTTGGTGATGTGATTGAGCGATTCTTTTAAGTGATGTAGGGATTGATTGGTGTAAATCAGGCTTTGGGAGGTGATATCACTGAACTGCAAGCCACGGATCGTATCTGAGATAGCTTGTTCGAGTTCATGTGCCGATGAATCTATGCGTGCAATCACTTGAGAATCCTTCTCTGCTTTGACGATAATCTGCCTTAGTGCAGTATCAATATCCTTTTTTGCATCAATAATATAGGTCATATCTTGTGCGGCAACTTTACTCACGTGTACGGTTAATTGCTCTATCTGAACTTGAATCGATTTAAGCTGCTTTTGAATACCTTCACTAAAACCAGCACTGCGGGTCGATAAAGCCCGCACCTCATCGGCCACCACCGCAAATCCCCTGCCTGCATCACCCGCCCGCGCCGCTTCAATGGCCGCATTTAAGGCGAGTAAATTGGTCTGGGAAGAAATCTGGTCTATATCCTGTAAGGCTTTCATTGCTTGGGGCATAGACTCATAGATGAGATTGACTTTTTCCAACAACTCCATAGTAGACGCCGACATTTCAATGGTGGATTGGATAAAGCGCTCTAAGGTCAGAGAGGTATTATTGGCGAATTGCTTCATTTGGTCTGAATGGAATAGCTCTGCATCATCAGTGCTTTGGACAAGCGCTGAAATGAAGCCTGTTTGCTCCGTCATTAATCGCCCTAAGCCATCGAACGACTCGCCCAGTAAATTGACTGCATCGCCCTGCACCGCAAGTACGCTGTCAATGTTAGATTCACAACTGTTGAGTGTGGTGATCGTTTCTTGATAGAGACTGATGTGGGCTTGCCAGTCGGCGGCAAGTTGGCTGTTTGAGGACTTATCATCATGCAGTTGGACTGATTGCATTTGCTGGTGCTGATAAAATTGCCAAAGCAACATAATCAACACGGATATAATCGGCCCGATAGCCAATAAAGTGATTAAACCCAGTAAATATCCAACGCCTGCCGCAAGTAACGCAACGACCCCATCCTTGTATGTCATATGGATTTCACAATAATTGTACAGTGATTAAAAAGTAGTTTGGTACTGAGCAATTTTCAAACATGAAAGTGAAATTTTTCACATTGTTACGTGCCGCAATGCGGAAAATGCAGTAATCACAGGATAAATCCACAGAATTGGGCTCAGATTCTCAGTAAATGACTGTAAATTCATGATTTGCTAATAAACTTACCTTAATCGAACCCGAAACTTAAACTGGGCAGTACTCATACCCTAGGTTACACTGGAAGCGTCATTGATTGGGATGGAATCGCTTATGAGTCAACGTACATTACACTCCTTATTTAAACCGACTTCCGTAGCCATTATCGGCGCTTCGAATACCGAAAAGCGTGCGGGTAATGTGCTGATGAAAAACCTGCTCTCCAGTGGTTTTTCGGGTCCTATCATGCCCGTCACCCCAAAATATCGGGCAGTAATGGGCGTGCTTGCCTATCCCAATATCGAAGCTCTTCCCATCAAACCCGATTTAGCCGTTATTTGTACCCGCGCTTGCCGTGTACCCGCGATTGTTGAAACTCTGGCGCAATTTGGCTGTAAAGTGGCGATTATTATGGCGTCGGGTATGGCGCAGGAAGTTAACGAAGACGGCGTGAGCCTGCTCGACCTTGCCATGCAAAATGCCAAACGTTATGGGATGCGCATTCTGGGGCCAAACAGCTTAGGGATGTTGCTGCCGCCATTAGGATTAAACGCCAGTTTAGCCCACGCCAGCGCCCTACCCGGTAAAATTGCCTTTGTGTCTCAATCGGCCGCCATTTGTACAACGGTACTCGATTGGGCCAATAACAAAGGCATTGGTTTTTCATCCTTTATCTCGCTAGGTGATGCCACCGACATTAACTTTGACGAACTACTTGATTACCTTGGCCGCGACAGTCGCACCAGTGCCATCATGCTTTATATCGATTCTGTGAATGAGAAACGCCATTTTCTCTCAGCCGCTCGAGCCGCTTCACGCAATAAACCGATTTTAGTGATCAAATCTGGCCGCAGCGCCGAAGGGGCCCGCGCCGCAAAATTACATACGGGCGGTGTTGGCGGTAATGATGCTGTATATGAAGCCGCATTTCGCCGCGCCGGTATGCTGCGGGTTAACGACTTAATTGAACTGTTTGCCGCGGTTGAAAGCCTTGCGCATTCCAATCCCCTGCAAGGTGAACGCTTAGGCATAATTAGTAATGGTGGCGGCCCCGCAGTGTTAGCGGTAGATGAACTCATTATGCGCGGCGGTAAATTGGCTGAGTTATCAGATGACACCATAGCCAAATTAGAAGCCGTGTTACCTAATACTTGGTCAAGGCAAAACCCTATCGATATCATTGGTGATGCAAACGCGTCGCGATATGCTAAAGCCTTGACTATCTTGATGGATTCCAATGAGCTGGATGCCATTTTGGTATTGCACTCCCCTTCGGCGCTGGGTGAAAGCGTTGAAATCGCCGATGCCTTGATTAGCGTGATCCATGCGCATCCGAAAAAGAATCGCCTTAATATTTTGACCAACTGGAGCGGCGAAGACTCTGCCTATCAGGCGCGAAAACGCTTCACTAAGGGCGGCATATCCACCTATCGTACGCCCGAAGGCGCCGTGGGTGCCTTTATGCATATGGTTGAATACCGCCGTAACCAAAAACTGCTGCAAGAAGTACCGCAATCGATCCCCGACAATATTCCTACCGATAGCCACACGGCGCGTAAATTATTGCAAGCGGCTCAAGCGAAAGGAAAATCAGTACTCGAAACCCATGAGGCGAGTCCTATTTTGCGAGCTTATGGGCTTAACACCATAGACACTTGGTTTGTGAAAGATGCCGATGAAGCTGTGGCCATTGCGAATGAAGCGGGCTATCCCTTAGCGTTAAAAGTGCAATCCCCGAACATCTTGCATAAGTCCGATGTGCACGGGGTGATGCTCAATTTAACTTCAGCCGAAGATATCCGCCACGCCGCGAGTGCCATTACCCAAAGGGTGCATCAGGCCAATCCTGAAGCCATTATCGAAGGTATGATAGTGCAAAAAATGGCATTGACCGCTGGCGCTCAGGAAATCCGCGTGGCCGTGATAAGCGATCCCGTCTTTGGTCCAGCGATTTGTTTGGGTGAAGGTGGCTCAGAATGGGATCCAACTAATGACGCCGCCGTTGCCCTGCCACCACTGAATATGGCACTGGCGCGGTATATGGTGATCCAAGCGTTAAAGACCCATAAGTTGAAGGACAGGCATTTACCGCTCGGTTTAGACATGAATGCCCTGTGCGTGATGCTAACGCAAATATCCCACATCATTATCGATTGCCCCGAAATCGCTTCGTTGGATTTAAACCCGGTATTAGCCGCGGGTGAAAACATCACGCTGCTCGATGTGAATATCCGTTTGCATGATGCCAATGCCGACAGTTCATCGCGGATGGCCATCATGCCGTATCCGAAGGAATTAGAAGAATTCGCCGAGCTTAAAAATGGCCTTAAGGTGATGCTAAGGCCGATTCTGCCCGAAGATGAACCCAAGCATTTGGCTTTTGATAATTCGCTCTCCGATGAAGACAGATACAAACGCTATTTCGGGGTGCGCTCGAAAATGACCCATGAGGAAATGGCGGTATTAACCCAAATCGATTACGCCCGTGAGATGGCTTTTATCGCCACCGCCAAAGGCCCCGATGGTGATGACATAACTTTAGGTGCGGTGCGTGCGTCCATCGACCCCGATAATACTGAGGCCGAGTTTGCCATGGCAGTTCGCGGCGATCATCAAGGTATAGGTTTAGGTAAGTTGTTGCTCGAAAAACTGATTAAGTATTATCAAGCTAATGATACGCCCGTGCTCACCGGCTTTACCATGTTCGAGAATCGCAATATGGCTAGCCTTGCCAAGAGTCTTGGTTTTAAGGTGACCTTCGATATGGAGGAGCATTTGATCAAAATGCATATGGATTTAAAGTCGCCCACTGATAAATAGCCTTATCCTGACTAACAAAAACACCGCAATGATTTGCGGCGTTTTATTATCACAGCTACAGGAATCCACAGTACAACCACAAAGTTCAATTTTTATGCAACTGACTCTTATCGATTAATCACTTAAAATGTCAGATGCTTGAGAAGTGTATTGGTAATGAGCCAAGGCGTGCACCGTTGGCTAAATAAACGCAGCAAAATAAAGCTGTTTATGGTAACTGAACCAGCAAAACTCAGCCGAAAATCACCTCTCTATTTATATCCTATCTATTTATCCCCTGACGCAGTTTCGGCCTTCGGACTTGGCTTGATACAGGGCCTTATCGGCGCGACTAAATAGAGTTTCGGCATCGTCGCCTTGCTGCAATGAAGCAAGGCCAATCGAAACAGTAATGGCGCCAAGGGAGAGTTTTTTGTCTTTTCCTATGGTTAAGCGGCGCTCAGAGATACGTTCCCGAAGATTTTCAGCCACTTGTAATGCATCGTGAAAATGAGTGTTAGGCAACACCACCACAAATTCTTCGCCGCCATAGCGCGCCACAAAGTCATCCCCTCGCACACATTGTTTTAAGGCTAATGCGACATAGGCTAACACTTTATCGCCGGTTAAATGGCCATACGTGTCGTTAAAGGCTTTAAAGTTATCGATATCGATCAGTAAAAGGCTGCAACGGGTTTGATGATCTTGGGAAAGGTAGATTTGATCTTGAATACTCAGTTCATAGGCACGGCGATTGTGCAGCGAGGTTAATTGGTCCGTCATCGCCGCCAGGCTCAGGTTTTCCATTTCCGATTTAAGATTTTGCACTTCTTGGCCCATGGTGCACAGGCTTTGCTCCATCTCACGGTTGTTGATGAGCAGCATCTGCATTTCATCGACCACACCATCAACCAGCTCATTTAAAGTATTAATGTCGGGATTTGTCTGTAGGCGCAAACCAAACTCAGCTAATGAACCTGAAAACGCTGCGGTGCCTTGACTCAACTGGCTGATTTTACTTAACAAACTATTGATCAGGATTTGTGTCTCAATCTGCACATTTTCAATCACTTCAGGTGACTGCTCTTGAATAAAGTTCTTATACAGACTGGTGTTAACCTCCTTGGTAAAAGAAACTGAATTTGCCAGAAAGCCATCAATCGCACGGTTTAAATCGAGATTTGTCCCTGCAAAATATTCATACCAAACAGTGTAGTTTTCAGGTGTGACTGGGATATCGAGGGCAGACATTTGCGGTACGGCCAAACGCAAAATTTGCGCGGCAGAATCAAGCTCTTTATTTTCTGCAGTAGAAGACATAAATCGCGAACCATAGACTTGTTATGTTTTTGTATGCATTAAGTTAACTCAAGTGCTTTAATTTGGATATGGGGGAAATCAATTATTATGATAGGCGACAAAAGAAAAGAGGATGCCACCATCCTCTTTTAAGTTAGAACTTGAATTGACGACACCAAACTAACGAGGTATCACTCAATAACTTGCGGTCAGTAGATCAGACTTAGTCATAAGATAACATTGAGTCACAAGATAGCATTGAGTCACCAGATAAGATTGAGTCGCACGATAATGCTCGCGACTCAATATTGATGAGTTGAAGGGGTGATTAACCTCGGCAACTGGCAAAGATATCTAACTTAGGCTGATATACCTCGGTCTTGACATTCATTAGGCCTAAAAGACTGTCGAATAAATTGTCGTGGGAGAAACCGCCCTTCGCCGCGTGCTCAGCTAAACAAGCCATATCTAAGTGGTTATCTTTACTGAAATCTTCAGATACCCAAGCAAGCATAGGAATACTCGTCTGTTCGATTGGGGCAATGCTGTAAGGTGCGCCATGTAAATACATGCCCTTCTCACCTAACGACTCGCCGTGATCGCTCAAATACAACATGGCTGGATCAAATTTATCTTGCTGATTTTGTAACTTTTTCACTACTTCGCTGATGATGTAGTCAGTATATAAAATGGTGTTGTCGTAGGTGTTAATCAGTTCATCTTGGCTACAGTTTTGAATATCGCTACGCTGACAATCCGGTGTGAACTTACGGTGCTCAGGTGGATAACGTAAGAAATACGTTGGTCCATGGCTACCAATCACATGCAACACAATCACGGTATCTTTACGTTCTGCAGTGGCCAAGGTTTCATCTAATTTGTTGAGTAACACTTGGTCGAAACAATATTGGCCAGTACACAACTCAGGATCGCTGTTCAAATCAATCGTAATGTTTTCAACTTGATCGCACACGCCTTTACAACCAGAGTCATTGTCAAACCACTGCACTTTAATTCCGCCATGGTTCAACACATCAACCGCAGTATCTTGGGCATAGGCGCGGCGAGAATCATAATCTTCCCGTCCCATGCGTGAAAACATACAAGGCAGGGAGACTGCGGTTGCCGTGCCACATGAATGGGTATCTTTAAAGACAATCAAACCTTGATCTTGGGTATGAGTGTTGGTCGGCTTGTCATAGCCATAATACTGATAATTCATCGAACGCGCGGTTTCACCAACCACAAGCACTAGCAAGTTAGGTTTACCATTAGGGTTAGTACTGACATTCTTAGCATCGAGGCCAAGCTGCTGATATTCCATCGGTGTTTGTAAGTAATGCACATTAATGTACTTAGACGCCGCACCAATGAAATACGTCGGCACTATATAGCGTTTTAGTTCGTCGTTGTTACGGCCAAAAGCGGCGTAATCTTGGAAATAGAAGAAAGCAATAATAGCCAGTCCCGCCAACATCGTCAGCATAAACAGTACTTTATGCAGTAACTCTTTGAAGAATGGCTTGTATTGAATATCGGCCTTATAAATAAGGTACGCGGGTAAAATCCCTGTGATTAACATATTGATTATTGATGCGAAATTCACATACATCAGCGCTTCAGCATGATTGGTCTGAAAGGTGTTTTCTATCATGCCGTAATCGAAGACGACATTGTATTGATAAGCAGCGAAAAACACACTCGATGACAATAAGGTCAGTATGATAAAAAATGGCTTAACGAGGTACTTAACCGTAAATAAGGAAAACACAAAACTAAGGGCAAAAGTTAAAAACAACGGCATAGTGGCGATGAAGATTGGATCGACATCAGGTTGTTTTTCGATGCCTTTTTTAATGATATCGAATAGTGGAATATTGAAAATACAAACGTAAAACAACGCCGTGATAAAAGTGAAACAATTCACCGATAGAGTCTTAAATCTTGCTAGCACTGATAGCTCTCACTCAAATTAGTTGTATGCCGAGACTAACTTACAATTCTTAAGGTAATCTTAGGCTGTAACAGTCAAATTTTTTCGCCATAGTAGCAAGCTCTCGGCAATGGCTCAAATTATCTGTGGTTAATGTTAACAATTAAAAAACAAAGTTAAAAAAACGGCCGAACCTCAATCAGTTCGACCGTTTTTTGCTCCCCAACCTATTAGGGCATTGCTCGGCTTTGTCACCAACTTGTTAACAACTTATGTTAACCCAGCGGTGATTATCGTAATTGCTGTAGTAAGTAGGCAAACGCCATTGAATTAAGTTCCGCAGCTTGATTATTATCTGCAGCGCCGGCGTGGCCCCCTTCGATATTTTCGTAGTACAAGACATCAATCCCCATGTCTTTCATCTTAGCGACCATCTTACGGGCGTGACCTGGGTGAACCCTGTCGTCACGGGTAGAAGTGGTGAAAAAGACCTTGGGATAATGCACGTTTTTATGCAGATTATGATAAGGCGAGTAGGTTTTAATGTACGCCCATTCCTCTGGAATATCAGGGTTACCATATTCGCCCATCCAGCTAGCACCCGCTAATAACTTATTGAATCTAAACATATCAAGCAGAGGTACTTGGCACACGACAGCATTATAAAGATCCGGTCTGCGGGTAAATGCCGCGCCCATTAACAGGCCACCATTGCTGCCACCTTGGATACCTAAATGTTTGCTGGAAGTGATTTTACGGGCAATCAAATCTTCAGCAATGGCTTCAAAATCCTCATAGGCTTTATGACGATTTTGTTTTAACGCCGCTTGATGCCAAGCTGGGCCGTATTCGCCACCGCCACGAATGTTGGATAACACATAGACGCCGCCCTGCTCTAACCAATTCTTACCAATGGTGGCCGAATAAGATGGACGCAGCGACACTTCAAACCCGCCGTAGCCGTAAAGTAGCGTAGGATTGGTGCCATCTAACTTAAGATCCTTAGCCATCACCACAAAATAAGGCACTTTAGTGCCATCTTTAGACGTCGCAAAGTATTGCTCGGTTTTAAACTTGTCCGCTGCAAACTGTTGCGGCATACCTTTAATTTTCTGCGGATTTAAGGTTTTAGCATTCACAGTGTAGAGAGTTGAAGGTTCAAGAAAACTGGTGTAATTCACAAAGAAATCATCACTGTCTTGCTCAACATCCATTACAGTCAAGGCGCCATTCGCTTCGAATGGGACTTGAGTGCTCTGCCAAGCGCCCTTTTCGTCTTGCTCATAACGCACTAATTTGCTTTTAACGTTATCGAGCCAATTAACGAAAATTGCACTCTTACTAAAACTGAGCTGCGCTATCGATGCGGTTTGAGTCGGGCTTACAAATAAACTGAACTTGGCTTTTTGGGCGATAAGATCCACCACATCGGCATACACGACCGCGCCTTGCTTAAAGTTACCGTCTTGATTGGTTAAATCGCTCTTTAACTCAATGAATAACTTACCTTTGAAATAACCTTTAATCTCAGCATCTTGCGGTAAAGGTAATCCAATAAGTTTACCGTCTTGGTACACATATTGGCTGGCGGTATAAAAAGTATGCGCTTCGGTGACTAAACTCAGCGGCGTTTTATCATCAAATAACACCCAGCCAGAAACTGCAACTGAAGCCTTATCGCCAGTAAAAACAGGCTTAGCTTGCTCGAGTGGCGTGCCGCGTTGCCACAGTTTAACGCCCCGTGGATACCCTGAGTCCGTCATGCTTTGACCATCACCAAAATCTGTACCGACAAAGGCGTGATCTTTATCTATCCAGCTCAGACTCGATTTGGCTTCTTTTAAAAAGAATGGTTTATCTTTGGCAGCAACAAAGGATTTAGTGTTGAGATTAAATTCACGCACTTCCACCGCATCAGCACCGCCGCGAGACAATGAGACAAAACAGCGCTCATTTTCGGGATACTGACAGCTAATATCCTTAAATACCCAATTGACGGCTTCGGCTTTACCTAAGGCATCGATATCGAGCACGGTTTCCCATTTAGGATCGGCCTTGGCATATTCTTCCATTGTGGTACGGCGGTAAATTCCGCGCACATGGGTATCATCCTTCCAAAAGTTATATAACTTGTCACCAATATGGGTGGCGTAGGGAATGCGTTCTTTATCGTTCAGGATGGCGAGACTGTTCGCCACTAAGGTATCAAAACCTTTAAACGCTTTAATTTCGGCGGCAGATGCGGTATTTTGGGTTTTCACCCATTCCATTGGCTTAGCGCCTTCAACATCTTCCAACCAAATGTATTTATCTTCTTCTGCGTGAAGTTGACCGCTCATTCCGAGCACTCCTGCAATGCACCAAGGCAGTAATTTATTATTCATTATATTCCTTTTAAATAGAGTCCATCTTGAGATCTGCCCTTACATTACCTTAATTGGTATCCAGTTCAACTATTAATCCAACAAGAATGTAACAAAAGGTAAGATATTGTAATGGCTGATGATTAATCTAGAATGAATCGCGTTTTTAAAGATGACGTGCTATAAAAAAGCGTCCGAGAAGGACGCTTTTTAGTGGATGAAATAGGGTAAATTAAAACTCGTTATTCATGCGTGACAGTAAATTAAGCAGCACGATTCGCTCTTCACTGCTCATTTTTGCGGTGAGATCTGTGGTGAGTTGTAGATGCAAAGCATCATGTTCGAGGAACAAGGCTTGTCCCTTATCGGTTAACTCCACAAGAATCGACCGGCGATCGGTTTCATGGGGACGACGCACAACCCACTGTGCCTCTACCATTTTATCGATTTGAACTGTCAACGTACCGGTCGTGACGCCAATCTTATCCGCCAGTTCTTTCATCCGCATGGCGCCGTGCACGCCGAGTAACTCAATGGTGTGCACCTGCGATAGACTAAACCCTTTGTCGCGCACAATGGCGTGTTCCCATGACGACAGCTTTTCATAAAATTCAATAATTACATGATTTAATGCATGATCTGTTGAATGCGCAGCAGGCAAATGTGCCTCACTTGCATGCAGGTTTGATGAGGGATGATGTTCAACAGTCATTTAGACTTCCTTAGCCATACACTCGCGCTGACGACAAGTATGGAGTTCAATGGTGATATGAGCCAATTCAGGAAATTGTGACAGTAACTGATTAAAATAACTGACATCTTTCGGTGAATGGGACACGATAGACACCATAATAGCATGGTGATCGGCGCTCACTCGCCAAAGATGTAAATCGGCCACTTGATGATCCGGTACGGCCTCAAGAGTTTCCACGACCTTACGCTGCAATGATGCTCTAACGCCGCCGTCCAGCAAAATAGGGCTGGTTTGCTGAATGAGTCCCCAAGACCAACGGCTGATAATCACAGCACCCACTATACCCATAATCGGGTCGAGCCAAGTCAGTCCCATGTATTTACCAAACAACAAAGCAGCGATGGCGAGCACTGACGTTAACGCATCGGCCAGTACGTGAAAATAGGCAGCACGTAGGTTGTGATCATGGCCACCGTGGGCCTTCAGGCTCTTGTGCTCATGCTCATGTTGGTGATCCTGTTTATGTTGGCAATGGTTGTGATCATGATGATTTTCATCGTGTGCATGTGAGTCATGGGTGTGTGCTTGGCAGTTGTGATGCGAGTGAGCATGTTCGTCTTTATGATCATCTTGATGGTCATGAGCGTGGCTATGTCCGTGCCCATGGTCGTGGGTATGATGATCTTTAAGTAAAAATACACTCAGCACATTGACGCTTAAACCAATAACGGCCACAAAAATAGCTTCGTTGAAATGAATTTGCTCGGGACTAATCAGTCGCATTCCCGATTCAATCAACATCACCAGTGCCACAAGTCCTAGCGCTATTGCGCTGGTATAACCGCCAAGCACACTCACTTTGCCAGTACCGAAAGCAAAAGCAGGATCGTTAGCGTGTTTACGGGCATAGGAATAGGCGAATAACGTGATCATAAAGGCCGCGGCATGGGTTCCCATATGCCAACCATCGGCGAGCAATGCCATAGAACCGTAAATGGTTCCGGCAGCAATTTCAGCCACCATAGTGATCACAGTTAAATACAGTACATAACGCGTGTTCTTTTCGCCATCGCGGTTCTGGCTCGAAAACTCATGGGAGTGTTGCCACTGGGCGAGTGAGTGCCCTTGGCGGTGGGCAGTAGCTTGATGCTCTGTCGCTTGCTCGGCTGTAGTTGATTTCATTGTGTTATTCCTACTCCATGTCCATCGCTATCAATGATAAAAAACGTGTTGCCTGAATTATAGTTTGAATATCAAAATATATGAAGTTCAAATTAACTATTTATCAAGATATACCGTTTTCAAACTTTTAAACGTGCATGTGGATCCCCATAATGCATCTGTACTCCTGCCATCAGTCGAGACGCCAGTATGTGAAGCAAGAAAGATAACTAGACTAGGCAAAATAGTTCAGGCAAGGTTTAATGAGTAATTGATTTACTTGTAAAAAATTAACTCAGCAAAGAATTGAAATCGACGTTAACGTATCAAATTAGTCTTTGGAGAGTGTCATTAATTCTTATTATTCAAATTGATAAAAATTTTTCGGGCTAAAAATAAATTTTTATTAAATAATTTAACCCTTTCTTGCTTCTGCTGCGTTTATAGGGGCAGAACATCGACAAATTTGTCGACATCCATTCAGTTCGATTAGGAGAAACAAGATGAAATTGAAGAACTTATTTAGCGTTAGCGCCGTTCCACTTGCATTTGCACTATTGTCATTTAATGCCACGGCAGTCAGTCCACCACACCCAACAGGGTTAAATGCACCTATGGTTAACATTCAACGTTTCGATAAAAATGATTACCGCGCACAGGAAGCCACTAAGATGTTCCCTGCTCCAGCAGCTGGCATGGTGCAGCACATTTTGAGTTTGCCTAAGTTAGAAAACGAAGATGACTACATGATAGAAATCCAAATTGGCCAGACTCAAATGGTCGATTGCAATAAGCATGGATTAAACGGGGAATTGAAGGAACTGACTGTACAAGGTTGGGGTTACAATTACTATCAAGTGGATGAGATAGCTGAAGGACCGAGTACTATGATGGCCTGTTTTGAACTGGCGAAAAAAGAGGCTTTTGTTCGTATTCCAGGTGAACTAAAAATGCGCTACGACAGCCGTTTACCTAAGGTATTTTATCTACCAGAAGGTGCTGAACTGCGTTTCAGAACGTGGAAAGTAGATTCAACCTATCAATATTCCAAATAAGTAGCCTGACTTTAACGTTCGAATCATACATCAAATTCACTTCGCGTCTTTGCTGATTTATAGCAGCAAAGATGCGAAGCACATTGGCTAGAATCGTTTAATTCTAACAACTTGCATGATTTCTATCTCAAAGCCTGCCACAGTTTCTGTCTCTGGGTAATAGATGACATTGATCTTTTGCCCTTGTAGATTCTTATACTTTTTTACGCGTCTGAACTTAAACGGCACATCACAATTTTCAATCATAACAGTATGTTGTACCCATTCAGCCTTTTCCCTTTGCATATGGGAAACCACAGTTACACCTTCAGAGTGAACTAAATGTTCATGGGTGGCTAACATCTTTTTTACGGCCTTATTCATGTTCAACTCTTTTATCATTTAGTTGCGACAACAGTGACTCAACTTTCTGTTTAATTTCAGCATATCTCAATTTTTCACAGCGGCCGAAGCCACTTAACTTACGCACTTGAAAACGACTCACCAAAGGAACTGACATACCAGCAAGGCAACGACAATAGGTATCAAGTGACAAAGTCTCAATGCCCTTAGCCGTTAAATGATGTTTCAACTCTCGCAAATCAGCCAATATCTGCAGATCTGTCGGCCAAGTCGGTTCCGTCGAATAACTCAACTTAGCGAAATGACCGCGGCAGACACTGCAATGACCGCAGACAGCCGGCGTCTCATTATCATCAAAATAACGGGATAAATTGTGGCTTAAGCACGTCTCAAGTTCAAAAAAGCGGACTAACTGCGCTATTCGCGCAATTTCTTTCTGCTCTTTATCAATAAAATAATGGTACAGCTCATCGATGAGTTCCGGACGCGCTAATGCGGCAACATCAACCCGATACACATCGGTAATTCGTTTGGTTTCTAATTCAAGCAACTGATGTTCAGCTAAATATTCCAGCGCGGCCAACACGCGGCTACGCTCATGACCCGTTGCACTGTACAAGGCATCAAAATCTAACGCGCCCCATATTTTCTTCATCTGCGTATGATTAAAAATCTGCGTCAAAAATGCCTGCCGCTCGGGATTAAATCGGCTCAGAATGGCGTGTTTGTCGACCAAAAACTTGTAATTAACGTCAGCGTAGTAGGCAAATAATGGCTTTACTACACCTAAAATCTCCAATTGAACGAGTAACGTTTTTAACGGTAACTGGCGAATATTACTCGCCGTCGACACGCCATTGAGCTGACATTCCCACTGACCGGAATCTTGTTCAAGTCGAATTGCCTCAATGACTTGCGCTATACCTTCTCGTTCAGGCGTATCGCCATACACAAAATTTTCAACGGTATTGAGTCCGTCAAGATTGGCCAAAGTAACACAATGGGATAAGGCCCCATCACGCCCTGCTCTGCCGATTTCTTGGCTGTAGTTTTCAATGGATTTAGGCAAATCGTAGTGGATCACAAAACGAATATTGCTCTTATCGATTCCCATGCCAAAGGCGATGGTTGCCACCACCACTTGCAGCTTATCCTGCATAAAATCGTTCTGAATTTGTTGACGTTTTTCATCTTCAAATCCAGCATGATAGGCACTGGCGACTATACCTTGTTGGCTCAAAAGTCGTGCGACCGTTTCGGCGGTTTGCTGCAAAGTCACATACACAATACCGGCACCAGAGAATGATGCTATCTGCTTAACCAGTAAGGCATTCTTCTCTTGCGTTGATACAGGCAGTACAGTCAAATCTAAATTGGGCCGATAAAATCCCGTTTGTGCTATGTGTTCAGGCGCAATATCAAAGCGTTTTGCCATATCCAGTTTCACTTTACGTGTTGCTGTGGCCGTCAATAACAGTACTAATGGGATCTCAAGCTCACGCCGATAGTCGGGCAATTTAAGATAATCGGGCCGAAAATTGTGGCCCCATTCTGAAATACAATGCGCCTCATCAACGACCAGCATTGACAGCGGAACCGATTGAATAAATTGCCGAAAACGTTCATTTTTGAAACGTTCAACCGACACCATTAAAATTTTCAATTTGCCAGAACGCGCATCAGCCATCACTTGCTGACTTTGCTCAGCACTTAAGGTTGAATCTATGCTGGCCGCATGAATTCCCTTAGATTGTAAAAATTCCAGCTGGTCTTTCATCAAGGCGAGTAAAGGTGAAATCACTAAACTCAAATGGGGTAATTGCAATGCTGTAAATTGGTAACAAAGGGATTTACCAGAACCCGTGGGAAAAATAGCCAAGCTCGACTTCCCCGCCAACAGTTGGGTTATCGTTTGCGCTTGGCCAGAACGAAATTCAGAAAAACCAAAATTCTGCTGCAACAAACTAATGTATGGATTGGTTTCTGGAATGGGATTGAACATCAACCGTCCTTTACACTTATCCTTACCACCCACAAAATTCGGGCATACCGCAAGAAAAAGATTCAGCATTAAGTGAGTCGACTAGTCTAGCAAATTTTGAGCTACTTTACGGAGTTAATTACCGACAACTGAGTTTTGACGCTTAGTTTATCAATTGGAATCAATGATGCCGCAGATGAAGAATGATGGTTAATGTATTGATTTTATGAGAAGTAAATAGCCATTTTTATAAAAAATTGAATGCAAAAATAAAATGGCTTTAGAAATTTGAGCTATGGATAACGTATGCGCCGAGGCTAAAGCTGAGGTTAATCTCGGCAAAGCAAAGCCTTCAGTTTACGGTTTTCTTGCAAGGTATAAATTAATCAGCGAGGTGAGTTTATCCTGAAATCTTTCTTCAAAACTATCGATATCACGTCCGATAGAGACAAGATACTTAGTCGCTTGTTCGCGAGAAAGTAATTTATTGGCAACACTGTATTGCATCTCTTCCAAGGTTTTATCGTATCGTGGGATCAGCAACCAAGTACCAACATCGACGTCGAAATGTTGCATCGCTTTTTGGGCCAAAGCACAAAAAGCCTCAATGTGATCCACACCATCTGGTCCGAGACAGCCAGGTTCAATTCGGCACAGGACAGCAATTTTCCTTTCATTTGCAATGCTTACACTCATTTCTGATGCCCCATGTTACTTAATCCTAAACTAAAAATATCCCTTTAAACTTAACAGCAATTTTACGTGTCTGCACAGATAAGTCACGGCTAACTTGCTCATTTAAGCGATTATTGATCACGTATCTCGACGCCAATAATATTGTCAACAATGTCATCTGAGTGCTGTAAATGATTTTGTGAGTTATCAGCATCATGCTCCGACAATAAGTTATCTATTGCCTGATCAAAACTGTCCAACTTTTGAGACTCCATATAACGCTTTAATCTCAGAATAATATCCCTACTTACTTCGATATGAGACTTTTTCTGACGTTTTTTTATTTGTGACAACTCTTTACGAACCATACGCCAACCCAAATCAGTAAAATACTGATTGAGCATTTTATTTACCTTCATGAGCTCGTTGTCGAGTCGCTGTGCCTTTTTGCGTAATCGGACTAATTCATTTAATTGCGTCACCAACTCAGTATATAAAACCGTTTGTAACTCAGCGCCACAAAACCAATCTGGTTTAGATGTGACGGCTTCAGGATTGATAAGGCGATAAATTAAGGGTAAGGCAAAAATCAATTCTGCTTCCTCAAGCAATAATAATTTTCTGCCTGCGGTTGGTTTGTCTTGTTGATATATCCAAGCTTGCGGTTCCATAAATACGTTTCTTCAGTTAAGCATGCGTTCAATGCGGATAAAATAAATGGGAACTCATGCTAGTACAAATCGACAAGTATTAATATATGGTTCAACCATTTTATTGATTAATGATCGATTCCTTATGCTTCATTTTACCCTAGGCTGAAATAGCTCAATGCATATCACCTCAATAACCAGATAAGCGGTTGTCGTTATTCGCTTAAATTTCACCCAACATACAAGCCTAGTTTAATGGGCTTCTATTCAAGAATGGCTAATAAAATGGTTACACCATTCTTTTAATCTTCACATCTCTGGCTAACCGAGTTCAAAACTATCTCATGTACAAAGTACAAATTTCATACTAAATTTGGCTCTTATTATAACTCTGCTGAATTAATCACCATTGTAATAACGGGTTTATCTTGGTTATTTTTTAAACTAAACAATCCAACTTAATGTTATTTAATTCCCCCTTCTCTGATAAAAGAGGATTATTTAAACAAATAAATACTCTACCAGTGATAATGACGATTATCACTGGTAGATATAGCCATGATTTGCGTATAATTACGCCTTCTTAATTCAATATCAGGTGACTTCAACGGCATGTCTAAAATCATCCGGACAAATACTAATGCTCAAAATAACACCTATATGTCGAATGAGAGAGCGACAGAATCAGAACATCACAATTATAACCGTGCCGAACAGCCACGTTTTTTTGAAGAGCCTTTCCTACCACAATCGGTTCGAAGTGATTATTTAAGCGCCGCCGAAGAAACTGAATATGAAATTTCAGTTAACACTCGCCGTGTTTATAATACGAGCTTTAGTGTATTTAGCCGTTATTGTGCCGAGCACCAACTTCAGGCCCTGCCCGCAGATCCACGAAGCGTGATTTCATTTATTGGTCATCAAAAAGAATTGATCCAAGAAAGCACTGGCGTTCAACTTTCTAAGCAAACATTAACCACAAGATTAGCAGCAATTCGCTACCATCATATTCAAGCGGGATTCCACTCGCCTACCGAACATCCTCTGGTGATCAGAGTGATGCGCGGTTTGAGCAGAAATCAATCTCGCTATGTGAGTGATTATGATCAGCAACCCATTATGTATGATGAAGTGGAAATGTTGATCCAGGCTATCGATGAACAAGAGCAGCCATTAACCCGAGCGCGGGACAAAGCAATTATTCAGTTAGGACTGCAAGGTGGGTTTCGCCGCTCTGAACTTGCAGATATAAAAGTTCAGTATGTCAGTTTTCTGCGTAACAAATTAAAAGTACGTTTGCCCTATTCGAAGAGTAATCAGCAAGGCCAGCGTGAATGGAAAGACTTACCAGATCATGAACCTTTTGCAGCACTCGATGCAGTAAAAAATTGGTTATCGCTAGCCAATATTGAGGACGGACATTTATTTAGATCGCTTTCCCGTGATGGAAAAAATTTACGGCCGTATCAAATGAAGGATCGACATTCCGGAGCGAGTTCATTATTGAATAAAAATAGTGGTTTCCTTACTGGCGATGATATTTATCGCATCATTAAAAAATATTGTACTAAAGCAGGATTGCCAGCCAGATTTTATGGTGCCCACAGTTTGCGTAGTGGTTGCGTGACACAACTTCATGAAAATAATAAAGATCATTTGTACATCATGGCCAGAACCGGACATACCGATCCGCGTTCACTTCGTCATTATTTAAAACCTAAAGATTGACACTTAACTGTTAAAGATTAAGTGTCAACAGCATCGACTCATCGGAAAACTAACCGTATAAATATCGTTTTTATAAGCATAGAAATAATTTAAACTTTTTATTTAAAGAATACTAACCTGAGAAAACCCTATGTGTTGATAATGATTTTACTATCAACTTATATTTTATATTTATTTCAAACTTCAAATTAGAGCAATAAGTCTAATTAATTTTATTTTAAGTTTTATACCTTGTTATCTTAAAAAACACATCACGCCGGATTTAACATCATTCAAACATATCGATTGGATTCTCTTTAAATTATTCCTGTAATATAAAATAAGCTTTATTGTCATATTGGTACTTTAGCCTTAGGCACGAAATTTAATTCATCGTACTAGCTGGAGTAAAATATGAGTAAGGCCACCTTTGATCCTACACTTTATAATAAAAGTAATAATGAACCCTTTAATCAAGTGTTGGATAAGCATTTATCTCGCCGTAATTTCGTAAAAAGTGGTCTAGGCATTAGCGCTATGACAGCTTTTGCCAGTGTTGGCTTAACCGCTTGTGGTTCAGACAATGAAGCTATTCCTACACCAGTCGATCCAGTCACGCCAGTGCCACCGACTAAAAGTAGTGCCAAGCTTAACTTTACATCGGTTGCGGGTTCTCGCTTAGATGCGGTTGTCGTGCCAGAAGGTTACACAGCGCAGGTGTTAGCACCTTGGGGCACGCCATTAAATGCAAAAGCGGCGCCGTGGAAAAGTGATGGCAGTAACACGGCCGATGACCAAGCGAACTCAGTGGGTATGCACCACGATGGTATGCACTTCTTCCCATTAAACGATGCGGGTGATGACGGCCTACTCTGCATTAACCATGAATACATTGACGAAGATGCTTTGCATCCTACGGGCCAGACGTTTGACCCCACTTCTGGTCTTCGCACTATTATTGATGAAGTACGCAAAGAAATTAACGCCCACGGCGTATCGGTTGTACGTATAAAACTGGTGAATAATCAATGGGAAGTCGTCAGTAATGATGGTCATAACCGTCGATTCACTGGCGCGACTGTGATGGATATCAGCGGTCCTCTGGCCTACTCTTCGCTACTCGAAACCCGCTACTCTCCCGATGGCAGCCAAGCACGTGGCACCTTAAATAACTGTGGCAATGGCTACACGCCTTGGGGCACTTATTTGACCTGTGAAGAAAACTGGCCAGGCTATTTTGCTAACCGTGCTAGCTTAACCGCCGATCAGAGTCGCATCGGGATCAGTAAAACCAGCACTCGTTATGGTTGGGACGATCTTGCGGGTCATGATGAAGAACGCCTCGATGAATTTGCCCGTTTTGATGTCACGCCAAAGGGCGCAAGTGCGCAGGATGACTACCGTAATGAAGCAAACGGCCACGGTTATATTGTCGAAATTGACCCGTACAATGTCACATCTCGCGCGGTAAAACGTACCGCCCTTGGTCGTTTCCGCCATGAGGGTTGTACCTTTGGTAAATTAACCGAAGGCAAGCCAGTCGTGTTCTATTCTGGCCACGATTCGCAATTCGAATACCTCTATAAATTTGTTTCAAATGCGGCCTGGGATGCAAAGGATGCTGACAGCAGCAACCGCCTGCAAACAGGCGATAAGTACATGAATGAAGGTACTTTATACGCGGCTAAATTCAATGAAAATGGTGGCGGTATTTGGTTACCTTTGACGTTAGATAGCCAAACCACAGACGGCAAAACCCTAGGCGATAGCTTCGCAACTTTGGCCGAGATTATTTTAAACACCGCGGGCGCAGCGGATTTAGTCGGCGCAACACCTATGGACCGACCTGAGTGGTGCGCGGTCGATCCGTTCACTGGCTCTGCTTATTTGACCCTGACCAACAACTCAAAACGTACCGAAGCGAATCCTGCCAACCCAAGATTAAAAAACTATTTCGGCCATATTATCCGTTGGGATGAAGGCGACAAAGTGACTGAATTTACATGGGATATTTTTGTTTTTGGCTCTCCCAGCGATGGCAATGCTGAGACCAACTTGTCAGGCTTAACCGATCTCAATCAATTCGCCAGCCCTGATGGGTTAGCCTTTGATAAACGCGGTATCTTGTGGGTTCAAACCGACAATGGCGCAAAAGAAGTTGCCGAAGAAACCAACGATCAAATGCTCGCGATCGTGCCTTCAACACTGGTGGATGGCCAAGAAAAACAAGTAGGCGTAACGGCCGATAATCAAATGGAGTTAAAGCGTTTCTTCGTCGGTCCCAACGACTGTGAAGTGACAGGTTTTGCCATTAGCCCAGATTACACTTCGGTATTTGCTAACATTCAGCACCCAGGTAACTGGCCTTATTCGTCTAATGCCGCTGAACAAACACCAGCCGGAATCACATTACGGCCTCGCGCCGCCACTGTGGTTATTCGAAAATCAGATGGTAAAGAAGTTGCAGTTTAAGACGTTATTTAAGGAATATATTTGCTTTAGTTAAAGCGCAAATAATGCTTTCTTGCCAGAGCAAACTTTAGCCTATATAAAACTCCCCTCAAGTGAGGGGAGTTTTTATTTAAGTTAGTCGCTAACTTAAATTTTTATATTACCTATTCATTTCAAAGATTAATTAACGCTTGCCGTTATTGGCCTGTTCAAAAGCTAGTTCAAAGGCATCGGTAAAATCTGTGATTGGCTGAAGATCTTCACGGCAACGTCGATTACGGCCCAATAATGATGATTCAACAAATAAATCAAACCACGTACTTAAGGCTTTGCCATTAGCCGCTTCGCCTATCGCCCCTAATGCTAAGGATGCCACCTCGGCGGTGCCAAGTTGAAAGTCATGGCTGCCTTTACGTAATGCATAGGTTGCCAGCGTGTCGGGATCGAAGGAAAGCAGTGGCAAGGAATGCAAGTAAGGACTCTTGCGGAACATTTTAATCGCTTCACGCCAACTGCCATCGAGCATGATCAGCAGCGGCCGTTTACCTTCGGCTAACGTCGACATCGGCACTTGGTTCAATATTGTTTGTCCTTGCTCCGCATATTGGGCTGGAAACACTAAATAAGGTTGATATTGCGGCGAATCAAGCAAGGCAAGTAATGCTGCTTCGGGTTCTGTGCGCGACCAAATATAGGCGTGCGTATCTGGGATAAGATCCGCAATCAAGCGCCCACTGTTAGTTGGTTTTAGCACTTCATCGTTGTACATGATCAGCAGGAAACTGGCTTGAGTTTGTAACTGACGGCGCAGCGCACAGGTACAGAACTGCTCACCTAATAGGCATAATGGACAGCGGATCAGTTTTTTACCACGGGCACCAAAGGGCTTAGTCGAAATAGACTTACGGTACTGATATAAATGGTGCACTGCATGTGGGGCTAAAGCCATAAAAACCAATTCTCTTTCAAACTTATTAGGGATTGCAACTAAGTTATTCAGCACTTTCCTCTCGCGGAGGCGCAGTTTATCCCTTGGCCGTAAATGGCGCAATCCGCGCAATGCATTATCGCGATAAAAGGCATTAGTGTCGGTGTTTGATGGTATAAGCTGCTGACTAAACTTTGCATTATGATTAAGGAAACCTCTTAGAATACCGCAACAGCTGTAATGCAAAACTCCATGCCATCACGCAGTATTTAACACTCGATTAGCGAGGTTAACCTTTCAATTACTTACAGAGGGGATATTGACGCTAAATATCAGTAAGGACTTAACTTAATGGGGAATTACCGTAATATCGTGTGCAATCTCTACTCTATAAATGCAATTTCGATAAAAGGTCAATTATGCAACGACATACCCTGCTCGCTACCATGCCGTTATTAAGCTGTGTACTGCTCACTGCAACGCTTTTTTCTAATGTCACTACGGCCCAAACGCTTAATTCCAAAGACATCCAGTCACTTGTTGATTCCGCAGTCAAACCACTGATGGCCGAGTACGGTATTCCCGGTGCGGTGATTGGCATCACCATTGAGGGTAAACAGTATTTTTACCAATATGGGGTCAGTTCTAAAACCACAGGGCAAAGTGTGACAGAACATACCCTGTTCGAGATTGGCTCTATCAGTAAAACCTTTACCGCGACACTGGCTAACTACGCACAGGGCGAAGGTAAATTAACACTCACGGATATGGCCAGCGATTATGTTCCAGCATTAAAAGGCAGCCATTTTGATAAGATTAGTCTCATCAATCTAGCGACGCACACTGCGGGAGATCTGCCGATGCAAGTTCCTGATAAGGTAACTAATAACGCAGAGTTAATGGATTACCTTAAGCATTGGCAACCGTCATTTGCCGCTGGGACGCACAGGAATTACGCCAATCCGAGCATTGGCCTGCTCGGCATGATTGCCGCACAGAGCTTAGATCAAACGTTTCAACAAGCTCTTGAGCAAACGCTATTTCCACAATTAGGTATGACCAGCAGCTATATCCAGGTTCCGAGCAGCAAAATGGCTGATTATGCCCAAGGCTACAATAAGCAAGACATGCCAGTGCGGGTCAATCCCGGCGTATTAGCCGATGAAGCCTATGGCGTAAAAACCACAGCCACGGATCTGCTGCATTTTGTGGAGGCCAATATGCAAATGCACGAGCTTGCTAAGCCACTGCAAACGGCACTCGATGAGACCCACACGGGATACTTTGATGTGGGCATGATGACTCAGGATATGATTTGGGAGCATTATTCCTATCCTATTGATCTTGAAAAAATACTTATGGGTCATACTCAGGAAGTCGTGTTTGGCAGCACACCCGTTAAACCCATAGTGCCGCCCCTCGCGCCGCAGCAAAATGTGTGGATCAATAAAACCGGCTCAACTGGCGGTTTTGCCGCTTATGCAGCATTTATTCCCGCACAAAAGCTTGGCATAGTATTGTTAAGCAATAAAAATTATCCTGTACCGCCTCGGGTGACTGTGGGGTATCAGATTTTAACTGGCATAGAGAAATTACTGAAATAGCATCATGCTGGTAGCGACTATCTAGCATTAAGGGAAATAAGGGGATAGCCCGATTCGCTATCTCCTTTTTATTTGTTTCTTACCAATATATTTTTAGCGTGACTTCCTTACATTAGGCACCTTATCCACTTGCTTACCTCCAATCTCTTAATAGCCACTATTTTTAAGCAAACTCCCATGTAAGAAAATAGGCAGTGCGGGGTTAATCTGAGTATTAATTCATTTGCAATTACTCGACCTAGTTAACAGATGAATAACCCTACGTAAGTTTAGCTTTACAGCTAAAAATGAAGAGAAAAACTTATGCATCGCATTAAAATTTATTTCGTTAAATCAATATGATTGATACTTGAAGTTACGCTTTTAGGGAGTAAGATGCGCGCAAATACCTTAAGTGACCTTTTTCGGAACTATCATGTCAGGCACGCCACACTCTCCTATTCATCACGATATCGCTCCAGCGGCGAGTCAGTCTAGTTTACTGTTAATGATTGTCTTTATGGTCGCCTGCGGCCAAATGGCGCAGACGATTTTTGTGCCTGCCCTTCCGCAAATTGCACTCGGGCTCAATGTGGACGCCAGTCAGCTACAAGCTGTGATGGCCTGTTACTTACTCTCCTACGGGATCTTTCAATTTGTGTATGGCCCAGTGTCAGATCGCATTGGCCGCAAAATGCCACTCGTCGTGGGTATCGCTATTTTCATCATAGGAGCAGTGTTTGCGGCTCAGGCCACAAGCTTTAACCAACTGATTATTGCGAGCCTTATCCAAGGATTAGGCACAGCTAGCGCGGGCGCATTATGCCGGAGCATTCCCCGCGATCATTACTTTGGCGACCGACTGGTTAAATTTAATAGCTATGTCTCGATGGCCGTGGTGTTTTTACCTTTACTGGCACCATTTATCGGCAGCGCCAGTGCGGCCTACTTCGGCTGGCAAGCCGTATACTGGGTGTTAGCAGGATTCGGTGCCGTGGTCTGGCTGTTATTGATATTCGCCTTTAAAGAGTCATTACCTGAGGCCCAGCGGGAACATCAAGCCGTTATCGCATCCTATCGGCATGTCCTGCGCCATAGAGCATTTCGAGCTTACTTGTTTTCTTTGATCGCAACCTTTGCAGGTATTGCGGCGTTTGAAGCCATTGCTGGCGTACTCTATGGCCAATATCTTGGACTGACGCCCTTCATGGTCAGTTGTTATTTTGTGGCGCCTATTCCAGGCTATTTACTGGGCGCGCTGATTGCAGGTCGACAAAATAAGCCGCAAAGAGTTATTTATCAAGGTGTTGCGCTGCTTGGCGCTGGCGCCTTATTCATGTTGATCCCGGGGCTTTTCAATTTGGTCGTCGGTTGGAGTTTACTGGTTGGATCGATTTTATTCTTCAGTGGCGCCGGCATGCTGTTCCCTACCCTGACCTCGGCGGCATTAGAGCCATTTCCACGTCAAGCAGGAATTGCGGGGGCATTACTGGGAGGATTACAAAATTTTGGTGCCGGACTTGCCGCATTGACTATGTCTTTAGTGCCTATGGGCGGCCAGTTGAGCATAGGTTTATTAAGCGCTGTCATGGTGGTGTTAGTGATTTTGTCTTTGTATTACGCCAGAGATCAAAATGACACTCACCACAATTTGATGCCACAGATTTAATACCCTAAATTTAAGATCCTAGATTTAAAACCATAGATTTAGAACCATAGATTTAATGCCGAAAAATTGAAGTCATAGCATTCTTAGCTTAAGCAACATCTATTGTCGCAATTTAGCAAAAAAGCCCACATTGATGTGGGCTTTTTTAATCGGTAACAAACTGTACTTAAACAGAAATGTTGGCAAATTCGTTGTGTTATAGAACCCAGCGTTACAGAATACGGCGCAGTAAAAAGTCGGCTTTAAGGCGACGAATTCGGGTCATGATCTTCTTCACTGGCGCAGGATAACTCTGCAAGGTATCCACTTGGCTGTAGTGATATAACCGCTGCGTATGCTCAAGAATATGCGTCTGCTCGGCTTCAAACTGGGCTTTCCAGCAGCCAATTTGATCTTGGATCAACAAACCATTCTCAAGATCCAGCGCCCAAGCTCTTGGATTCAGGTTCGAGCCGGTGATCAAATGCTTATTGCCGTCGGCACTGATGCCCTTGAGGTGATAACTGTTGATGCCGTGTTTCCACAGGTGGATATTCAGCTGTCCATTATCAATCGCCCACTGTTGGCGTTTAGCAAACTTACGCAATGATTGCTCATACATATAGGGCAAGGCACCTATGGTGGAGAAATCCTGCTCAGGTGGAATATAAAAATCGTTAGCCGTCTTGTCGCCCACAACGATGTCGATGCGTTTGCCATTGCGTAAATGCTTAGCTAAGGCGCGCACTAAAATATACGGCGGATTAAAATAGGGCGTGCAAATAAACAGCGAGTCTTTTGACTCTTCCACCAAGGCGACAACCACTTTATTGAGTAAGTTTTTCTTGCGGCCTAGCCCAAGTAACGGCGTGATGCGGTTGCCATCACGGGTTTCCTTAAACTGGTACTCAGCGTCAGACAATCTCAGCTTAAAGCTGCGCATGTCCGTCTTAGGCGGCAATACTTCTTGTTCAGCGTCTTGGGTTAACGAACACACAGCAGGATCAGCAATGATGTTTTTCTGGATCATCGCACGCATACTGCGGGCTAATTCGGCCGACTCAATCAAGTGATAACGGTCGAAACGATACTTATCATTTTGTTGTAAATAGATATTATTGAGACTGGCACCGCTATAGATCACCGCATCATCGATAATAAAGCCCTTAAGATGCAGTACGCCCATAAATTCACGGGACTTAACGGGGACACCTAAGATATCGATGGGATGTTCGGCTTCAGCCATCACTCTGCGGTACATCAAATAGTTACCGCTATCGCCTTTATGGCCAATCAAGCCGCGTCTTGCGCGGTGAAAGTCCACTAATACTTTGACATCAAGCGCTGGATTTGCCGCTTTGGCATCCATCAACGCTTGTAATACTTCACGGCCAGCTTCGTCATCTTCTAAATACAGCGCCGCAATATAAATACTGTGCTTGGCGCTCGCGATACGAGCGAGTAATTCTGCCTTGAAACGGCATGGCGTGAGCAACCACGTTAAAGCCTCGGGTTGAACGGCTATTCCACCAAGCTTATCTAGCAAGGCATCCTCCTTTAATCATGCTGACCACCCCGATAGGAAGCACTGGGGTTCAATGATAAAAACATCACAGCAATATGTGTTAACTCTGGGTAGGCCTCTGTCACTGCCTGCCTGATCGTTTGTTCTACTTTAAGATGGATATCAGGGTCCTTAGGGAACCAGAGTAACTCAACTTGGACGAAGCGTTGATCAATTTTTCCATTTCGAAAACTGATGCTTGGGATCCAATCTAACGTGAAACTCTCTGCATTACCTTTACATATATCCGCCAATGACTGCAGTAATGTTTGGCTGAACGCTGCAACGACCGCTTGTGGTAAGCCGCGCATACTAATATGTGGCATGGTTTAGTTGTTACCTAAGAACCTAAAATCGTAAGGGGTAGAAATTACCGACTTCACCTCGTCTCGGCAAGACTTTTCTCCCAAAAGCCTCCTTAAACCTCGCGGTTTTGCTGGTAATTTGACCTCACGCGATGTAATCCTGCCGTAGCGCCACTATTTAGCTAAAAATCCCATTTTTTAGGCTAGGATTACAACCACATTTAAGGGCTGTTTTTTCGGCACACATATCATGTTAAGGGCAATGTAAAAGTGTGAATATTAACGGTTCTACATTAATCGGACAGTTCCTGAATTAAGTGATGTTTAACGCGACGAGCCCATACAAACCATCGCAGGTTTTACTGAAGATCCGCTAAAATGTCGGCCAAATCACAAAATAATCTTCAAACCTATTTCGTTTACCCCGAACCCAGTGATTTAGCGTAAACTAAAACGCCTATTTGCGATTAAACCAACACGATAAAAGACGAAGACCATGAACAAAAAAATTCTGCTGACGTTAGCGCTGACACTGCTGTTTGCTTGGGGTATTTTCCATTTTAAAGCTCAGTTGGGATTACTGATCCTGCCACTGTTTATCGGACTGGTATTGTTTGTTACCCTACGTTTATATCGCTTGATGGAAAAGGATGACGGCAACAGTGAGGATTAGCCCCACATTGCATCGAACTTAACCTGCAGGCCCATGATGTTCTTAATAAAAATGGCCAATCGCTAACATGGAAACGTTACTGAAAACCACTCTGTATGCCAGCCTACTCCTAGCGACGAGCCACAATATCGCCCGCGCTGAGCAAATCGACTCGGGAGCGATAGAGATCCAAACCACTTCGCTTAGCCAAGCGGTCAGCAAAATCAGCCCTCGGCACTCGCAAATTGCACTGCTGGCAATGGACATGTCGAGCAATCAAGTGATCTTTAGCCAACAGGCCGAGACGCTGTTTATCCCCGCCAGCACGCAAAAGTTACTCACCGCTGTGAGTGCCATGGCTCAACTTGGGCCTGATTTTCGTTATGTCACTGAATTATGGACGGACGCACCAATACGCAAGGGCCATATCGCCGGTAGCGCTTATCTGCGTTTTAGTGGCGATCCGACGTTCACTCAAGCCAATCTCAAGGCCATTTTTGCCAGTCTCGTGAAACAAGGCATTAATCGCATTGATGGACATCTGTATTTGCTCGGCGATAAACAAGAGCAAATGCAAGCCCCTGGTTGGGTTTGGGATGACTTAGGCATTTGTTTTGCCGCGCCTGTGTCGAGTTACATTATCAATCAGAACTGCGTCTATGGTCAGTTCAATCCCAGCACGGCCAACAAACCTTCACAGGTGAGCCTGCGCATGGGGAGTTATGGGGTAAAAGTCAGCAGCGATGCGGTATTTGATCCCAAGGCGAGTCGTGAATTTTGCCAGCTCGATTTGGTGCGACTAGGCCAAAACAACTATCATCTGCGTGGTTGTTATCCGGGCGGTGAAGCGATTGGACTGGCAATTGCGGTCAGCGATCCGTTCAAATTTGCCCAAGATAACCTCATCTCGCTGCTCAAAGGCGAGATGTCACTGGCGGGTAAAGTTAAGCTCGGCACTAGCTTGCCCAAAAAGGCGAAACTGATTGCCAGCCATAGCTCGGCGCCTCTGCCTGAATTGCTCGATACTATGCTGCTCAAGTCGGATAATTTGATTGCTGATAGCCTGTTTAAACAGCTTGGCAAAAGTTATTTCAATGCCCAAGGTAGCTTTACTAATGGCGCGGCAGCCATGCAGCGGATTTTAACGGAGTTAGGCGTCGATCTGAGTAACGCTAACATTGTCGATGGTTCAGGGCTGTCACGCTATAACTTGCTCAATGCACAGCAGTTAGCGGCGGTATTGGCACTCATCCATAAGGACAGTCGCTTTAGCTCGTTAATGACCAGTCTGCCGCAAGCAGGAATAAGCGGCACCTTAAGGTATCGCATGGGTTACAACAAGCCGCCGCTGAAACAGCAAATTTTTGCTAAAACAGGCTCGATGCAAGGCGTGTCTAACTTAGCGGGGTTTATCCGTTTGCCTGAGCACAGTGACACCCTGTTTGTGGTGCTTGAGAATGGCATGAGTCCCGAGCTTAAACATCAGCATAAACCATCGTTTAATGCCGAGTTTCTCAAGCAATTGATTTCAGTGCTGCAAGTGCCATCCCCCACCACAGCAGCGCTTAGTAACGCAGCTCACTCGGTCCAAGATTAAATACTGCCGAGTAGAAACAGCATGATATAAAACAAAAAAGCACTGAGTCATCAGTGCTTTTTTAGTTTTTATTTCGTTTTTATTTAAACGAATCCATCACAGCCTTGTTAAAACAACTCTGCAGGCATCGCCATAGTGGTCGCATCACCGGCTCTGACTTGAGCGATATGGTAATCCGCTTTAGGCAGTAACTTATCAAAATAGAACTTAGCTAAATAGGCTTTCTGCTCGGCGAACGCTTTATCTTCATGATCAGCGACTTTATCGACCATAGCCAACCAGTAGAAACCATAAAGGGTATAACCAAAGGCATCTAAAAAGTCGACCGCGCAAGCATTAATAAGCGCAGGCTGAGCGACTTTGTGCTCATTAATCGACTCAGCGACTATGACCAAGGCATCTAAACGTGCGCATACTGCGGCCACTTTGACCGCATCAACGTGAGTAAATGCGCGCATTTGTGCTTTCAAGTCAGCGACAAATTCATTTAATGCGGCAAGATTATCGCCTGTGACTTTACGGCCGAGGAAATCGATGGCTTGAATGCCATTGGTGCCTTCATAAATCTGTGCGATACGGGTATCACGGACTAATTGCTCAATACCCGTTTCACGAATATAACCATGTCCACCAAAGACTTGCTGTGCCATGATCGTCGCATCAAGACCGCGATCGGTTAAAAAGGCTTTAGCGACTGGCGTTAATAAACCCACATAACGCGCTGCTTTGGCTTTAACTTCATCTTGGGCATATTTTGCTAGATCCAGCTGTTGTCCAGTAAACACAGACAAAGCACGGCCCGCTTCTGTCATCGCTCGAATGGTCAACAACATACGGCGCACATCGCCGTGGACGATAATAGGATCTGATTCACTGCCCGTCGGCGAGCCGCCAGCGGCAACGCCTTGATTACGCTCTTTAGCATAATCAGCTGCCATCTGATACGCCGCCTGAGCACTGCCCAGCCCTTGAATACCAATCGCTAAACGCTCGTAGTTCATCATAGTGAACATGCATACGAGACCGCGATTGGGTTCACCAATCAAGAAACCTTGTGCATTATCAAAGTTCATCACACACGTTGCTGAACCTTTAAGGCCCATCTTGTGCTCGATAGAACCGACTGATACACCATTCGCATTAGCTAAGCTGCCATCAGTATTTACCGATATTTTAGGCACTAGGAAGAGTGAAATCCCTTTGCTATCCGGTAGCTTGGCAAGCACTAAGTGGATGACGTTTTCAGTTAAATCGTGATCGCCACCCGTAATGAAAATCTTGCTGCCCGTAATGGCATAACTACCATCATCCTGCGGTAAAGCTCGAGTGCGAATATTACGCAGATCAGAACCCGCTTGCGGCTCTGTCATATCCATAGCACCCGCCCATTCGCCGGAATATAACTTAGGCAAATAAGCTTGTTTCAATTCTTCGCTGCCGTGGGCATTGATACATAAAGCCGCCCCCGCAGTTAACGAGCCATAAAGCGTAAACGCATTACAGGCACTGTAAGCCATTTCGTCAACTAAGATCCCCAGCATCTTTGGCATGCCCATGCCACCAAACTCAGGATCGCCACACAAGCCAATCCAACCGCCCTGCGAATACTGTTCATAAACGGCTTTGTAGCCATCAGGGGTAATCACTTGATTGTCTTGATGCAACACGCCCTGCTCATCGCCCGTCCGGTTCAACGGATGGATCAACTCACTGCTGATCTTGGCTGCTTCTTCAAGAATGGCATTGGCCGTGTCGATATCGACCATTTCAGCAATCTCAGGCAATTGTGCCCAAGTGTTTGGGGCATCAAATACCTGTTCCAGTAGGAAACGCATATCCGTTAACGGGGCTTGATAAGGGTTCATTGGTAGACTCTTAAACGTAGGATTAAAACAGTTGTTTTAATTTATACCAGTTCACTGTAGAAAACAATCTCATTACAAATACAGCCGCGAATAATATGGAGGTACGTGAGCAAAGTATAAATTCAACCCATAAAAAAACCCTTAAGCTTGAACTTAAGGGTCTCTATTTTATAAGCTTTACCACAGGATTGTCGCAGCGTTAGCTCACAAGCTTGTGCTTATTACCACATTAAATCATCTGGGATCGCATAATCAGCATAGGGATCATCTTCAACCACCACAGCTTTAGATTCATCCTGTTGCCACAGATAACCACACCACTGCGGCACCAGCAGTTTCACTCGCTCGGCTAACTTATGTGGTACTAAGTAACTCTTATCTTCGTAGCGCACTATGCCTAACTGCCCTTTGAGCAATTCTGCCTGCAGTTTTTCATCTATGTATAAAGAATAGATTTTATTATCAAGGGTATAGTTAAATTTCACTTCAGCATAAGTTGGGATCTTAATCGCAGACTTAGTGAACTCAGTGATTAAACCGCGCACTTGTCCACGCTCTGATGCCTCTGCAAAACGTTGCTCGTTCAGCGCTTTATCTTTTAGCGCCTGCAGACGTTTTTGCTCGGCCACTTCTTGCTTAAAAGCACTGGAGCCATCATCTATTCGTGATTTTTTATCACGGCGTTTTTGGGTCTTAACGTCGCGAACCTTTTGTTTACTGGCAAGCCCTGCTTTGAGTAGCTGCTCTTGTAATGCATTAGCCATGGATCATTACCTACTTAATCTATATAAAATCAAAGTTCTCGATTTTGAATATCAAACATCTAAAACCAAACTACATTTTTGCGGCCAATTCGCCAAGCTCTGTCATTGCAATACTGGCGCCGCCAAGTGACCAACCGCCATCAACCGGCAGCACAACTCCCGTAATATAGGACGCCAATTCGGAGCCTAAGAATAACGCAGCATTAGCAATATCCTGACCTGCGCCGTTGCGTTTTAGCGGAACGGATTGGGCAACCTTCTGCTGTAATGCGGCGCTGGGTGCTAGGCGATTAAAGCCTTCAGTGTTTGCTATGGGGCCTGGCATAATCGAATTAATTCTCAGCCCCTCACAGCCCCACTCTAACGCTAAGGTTCGGGTCAGCATATCCACGCCAGCTTTAGCGGCACACACATGTACTTGCATGGGCATAGCAATCGAAGCCTGCGGCGCCGAAATCTGGATAATATTGCCATTTGGGCGACGCAGCAAAGGATAAGCCTGCTTTAGCACTTGAAAACTGCCCAGCAAATCAATGTCCATCACCGACTTAAACCCATTGGCCGAAAGCTTTGCGGCGCTGGCGGGGAAATTCCCCGCCGCGCCGCTTACCAGCACATCGATAAAACCAAACTCAGAAGCGATTTTATCAAAACCGACTTCAAGGGCGCTAAGATCGCGCACATCAAAACTCACACCTAAATGAATACCGTCAGGATTGGCCTGTTGCAGCTGCAATACCGCGGCATCAACTTTATCTTGGCTGCGACTAGCGACTGCGACATTGGCGCCAGCCTGTGCGAACGCAATGGCAATCGCGAGATTTATCCCACTGGTTCCTCCGACAACGACAACATTCTTACCTTGATAGTTAAACATCGTAGCATTAAACATGGGCGTTCTCCGTGAACAGTGAGATAAGCACTCAGGGTGTGATTAATTATTTTATGTTGTCATTCAAGATACTATTTCAACTTTTATCAATCATATCAAGGATACCAACAAGCGATTCCAAGCCTTTTTTATTTAAACGACGGTCAAACGACTTTCAAACCGCGCTTTAGACGGCTAGTGTGGCATCTATGCCAATGATTGGTGAATCGCTTGCAATGCTGCTAACGGGTCGGCAGCTTTGGTGATTGGGCGGCCAATCACTAAGTAATCAGAACCCGCTGCTATCGCTTGAGGTGGCGTCATCACACGGTGTTGATCGCCAGCATCACTGCCCACAGGGCGGATCCCCGGCGTCACTAGCTTGAAATCTTTGCCTAATAGTGATTTTAGCGCTGTCGCTTCTTGGGCGGAACACACCACGCCATCGAGTCCTGCTTGCTGGGTCAGCTTAGCTAAACGCTGAACATGTTCAAATGCAGGCACATTGATACCGAGTAATTTAAGATCGTCATCACTCATCGAGGTTAATACCGTGACCGCGATCAGCATAGGCGCTTTATCGCCGTAGGGCAGTAAAGCTTTTTTAGCCGCTTCCATCATGGCTAAGCCACCGCTGGCATGTACGTTCGTCATCCATACGCCCAGTTCTGCGGCTGCGGCCACGGCTTTGGCGACCGTATTGGGAATATCGTGAAATTTCAAATCAAGGAATAAATCAAAACCACGATCATGGATATCTTTCACCAGTTGCGGGCCAAACAAGGTAAACATTTCTTTGCCGACTTTAAGGCGGCACATGTTGGGATCGAGTTTTTCTATCAGTTGTAAAGCGTGGTTTTTGTTATCGTAATCAAGCGCTACGAGGATAGGTTTAGTCGTCATCATCTCTCCAACAGAGTTACACTAACTATAGATATTATCTTATTTACTCGCCGTCTAAGCCTCTGATCCGCTTGATACTGCCCCAGTTTTTACAGGAAGGACAATGCCAGTAAAGTGCATGTGAAGGGAAACCACACTCTTTACAACGGTAGCTTGGACGGAATTTAATTTGTTGCTCAACGAGCTGCTCTAGCATAGTTAAACTTTGCTTGGCTTGCCCTTCCTCTGCTTGACGCAAATGCATTTGCATCAAGTGCTGAAAACCTTTCATGGTCGGATGGCGATATAGGGCATCGAGCACCATGGTCTCTGCCGCTTTAATCTCATCCAGACTTATCATGTGCTGCGCTAAGGCAACCACCACAGAAGCACCCGCGCCATCGGCCATGGCCCCTGCGAGTAACTCTTGGAAGCCTTCTTTATCTTGCGTGTCGCGATACACTTGTTTAGCAGTGGGGATGGCATCGGCAAAAAGCTCGATATCGGCTTTTTTTAGTTGCAGCAGCATTTGCTTACACTGAGTATAATCTTGAATGTCGAGAAATTTTTTCGCCAGGGTCAATAAAGCCCGACCGCATTGCGGGTCTTGTTTCAATGCTTGTTGCAGCAGTTTAATCTTCTGCGCGTCATCACTGGCTTCATCGGCTAATTGGCAATAGAAATGCGCCGTTAACGGCTTTAATACTTGCTGGCGTTTACGACTCAAACGCTTTGTGATATCAATGGCTTTTTGCCACTCTTTAATCACTTGATAGATAGCAATCAGCTGTGTTTCAGATTCTTCACTGTGATCGTCTTGGCTGACCAAATTGATAAAGATTTCTTCAGCCCTGTCATAAAAACCTGCTGCTAGATAATCTTTACCCAATTCCATCATAGCAATGTCACGCTGCTCATTGGTCAATGTTGGCCGCGCAATTAAATTTTGATGAATACGAATAGAGCGGTCGACCTCGCCCCGCTTACGGAACAGCGAACCGAGTGACAGATGGGTATCTATGGTTTCATCGTCAACATCTAGCATACTGATAAACAAATCAACGGCTTTATCCGATTCGTTCGACAGTAAGAAATTGAGGCCTGTAAAGTAGTCTCGGCTCAATTGTTTACGTTGATTGCTTTGATTCTGCCTTATGCTCCGTCGCCCCATATACCAACCGTAGGCGGCTGCAATAGGAAGCAACAGAAAGAGTATCTCAAGCATATTAGGCGTCTACATCCTGAGGGGTTTTAGCTATCAGTTGGTTTAGCTTCCTTTGCGTTGTCGTTAAGCTCAATTTCAAGCGGACGATATAGTAGCTAGCCACTAACCAGCTCAAGATGAAACCAGCAAAAAACACGACCGCTAACACAACAGGTAAACGATATTCACCCTGTGCGACAAAATAGCTGATGGTCACCACTTGTTCGTTACGCGCGCCAAAAATCAACGCCAGAATAAATAACAGTGCCACAAGCACAGTTGCTACAAATGATTTCACGCTGCACTCCCTAAACGCGTTTCAATTTAATGATTATCCAAGAAATTCACTGAGCTGACCAGCATTGCCTTGCAATAGATACAAAAAAGCCTCCTAACGGAGGCTTTTTACTATGCGGTCAATCACACATTAACGGCGTCAACACGCTCGCGCAGTTCTTTGCCTGGCTTAAAGTGCGGGACGTATTTACCTTCCAAATCGACTGATGAACCAGTCTTTGGATTACGGCCAGTCCGCGGTGCACGATAGTGAAGCGAGAAACTACCAAAGCCACGGATCTCAATACGATCACCGCTTTCTAATGTTGTTGCCATTTGCTCCAACATTTCTTTGATTGCGCCTTCAACCTCTTTCGCCGACAGCTGCGACTGCCTGGTGGCGAGTTTTTCGATAAGTTCAGATTTCGTCATCCTAGCTATCCCCTATTATCAAGCCAAACACAGTCGCCTAATGGGGAGAGAAGTCTCCCCAAACAACAGGCGATTATTTACGAGCTGCTTTAAACGCTTCAGCCATTGCATTGCTAATAACAGCGTCATCTTGTTTGTTCAGAGTCGCCATTACTTCTTTCTCTTCAGCTTCGTCTTTCGCTTTGATTGACAGGCTGATAGAGCGGTTCTTACGGTCAACACCCATGAACTTAGCTTCGATTGCATCACCTACATTATAGACAGTAGATGCATCTTCGATACGCTCACGTGAAATGTCAGCTACACGGATGTAACCTTCAACAGTGTCAGCCAGTTCAACAGTTACACCTTTAGCATCAACAGCAGAAACAGTACCGTTTACGATAGTACCTTTCTTCTTGTCAGCCAAGTATGCGTTGAATGGATCATCTTCAGTTTGCTTAACACCTAAGCTGATGCGCTCACGCTCTGGATCTACAGACAGAACCACTGCATGGATTTCATCGCCTTTCTTGTATTCAGAAACTGCGTCTTCGCCAGTACCGTTCCAAGAAATGTCAGACAGGTGAACTAGACCATCGATACCGCCGTCAAGACCGATAAAGATACCGAAGTCAGTGATTGACTTGATCTTACCAGAAACCTTGTCGCCTTTGTTGTAACGAGTTGCGAAGTCATCCCATGGATTGGTCTTACATTGTTTCAGACCAAGAGAAATACGACGACGCTCTTCATCGATGTCCAGAACCAGAACTTCAACTTCATCACCTAAGTTAACAACTTTAGATGGGTGAATGTTCTTGTTAGTCCAATCCATTTCAGAAACGTGAACCAGACCTTCAACGCCTTCTTCGATTTCTACGAAGCAACCGTAGTCAGTTAGGTTAGTAACGCGACCAGTTAAACGTGTGTTTTCTGGGTAGCGTTTGCTGATTTCTAACCATGGATCTTCGCCAAGTTGTTTCAGACCTAGAGACACACGAGTGCGCTCACGATCGTACTTCAGTACTTTAACGTTGATTTCATCGCCAACATTGACGATTTCTGATGGATGTTTAACACGTTTCCACGCCATATCTGTGATATGTAGCAGACCGTCAACACCACCTAAATCTACGAATGCACCGTAGTCAGTCAGGTTCTTAACGATACCCTTAACTGCTTGACCTTCTTGCAGGTTTTCTAACAGTGCATCACGCTCAGCGCTGCTTTCTGATTCGATAACTGCACGACGAGAAACAACAACGTTGTTACGCTTCTGGTCTAGCTTGATAACTTTGAATTCTAATTCTTTGTACTCTAAGTGAGCGGTGTCGCGAACTGGGCGCACGTCAACTAGAGAACCTGGTAAGAAGGCACGGATACCGTTTAATTCAACAGTGAAACCGCCTTTAACTTTACCATTGATGATACCGATTACAGTTTCAGCATCTTCATAAGCTTTTTCCAGAACGATCCAAGCTTCATGACGTTTCGCTTTTTCGCGAGACAGTTGAGTCTCACCGAAGCCGTCTTCAACAGAGTCAAGAGCTACGTCAACTTCATCACCAACAGCGATTTCTAAAACACCTTGAGCGTTTTTGAATTGTTCAGCTGGGATTGGGCTTTCAGACTTCAGACCCGCGTCAACCAGTACCATACCGTTTTTGATTGATACAACAGTACCACGAACGATAGAACCTGGACGGAATTCCAGAGTTTGAAGGGATTGTTCAAATAGATCAGCAAAAGATTCAGTCATGTTTAGGTTACTTTCTTTATTAAACCACTGTCCGTCCTAGACGTGGAGTCAGTCAAATTATCCGTATCATCCTTAATACGAATACCTATCCGGTGGGCTAACTTAGTTAGTGCCGGATAATTTTTGGTTGATAAAGTTAAGCGCAAGCGCTAACACTTCATCAATACCCTTTCCGCTTGTATCGATAATGAGCGCGTCCTCGGCGGGGACTAAAGGAGCCACCGGACGATTCATATCGCGGTCATCACGTTCGATAATTTCACTTAAAAGGCGCTCGATATTAACATCGAAGCCCTTGTCCTGCAACTGATTATAGCGTCTTTGGGCACGCTCTTCAGCTGAGGCGGTTAAATATAATTTTGCCGGCGCACTTGGGAAAACCACGGTTCCCATGTCGCGACCATCGGCAATTAATCCTGGCGCCGTTTTAAAGGCCCGTTGACGACGTAATAAGGCTTCTCTCACCCGTGGAAACGCGGCGACTTTCGAAGCTGCATTCGAGCACTCTTGAGTGCGAATGTCGGTGGTGACGTCTTCACCTTCCAATATCACTTGAACCGGATCTTTATCATTGCCTGTTAGAAACTTCACATCCAGATGTGCCGCTAACAACGTGATAGACTCTTCATTTTCCAGTTCAACGTTATGATGAATTGCTGCAAGTGCAAGAACTCGGTAAATGGCACCACTATCAAGTAGTTGCCAACCTAGATGCTGAGCCAATAATTGACTAATTGTACCTTTACCAGCACCACTTGGGCCGTCGATTGTGACTACAGGAGCCCGTTCAGACATACATTCCTCCGCAAAAAATTACCATCATCCGTGAGTTCATCAAGTGAGCCCCCGAAAATGAGCGCGCAGCATTGTACAACAAAAGACAAACAAAATCCGTGGATTTTTTATGAAGATTAGCAGCCGCGCAAATACGGCTGACTATTCTTGACATCGCTTGTTGTTACAAAAACAAAACAGAATGATTTAGCCTTGAAGACTCGCAAACTGCTTAAAGTAGTCTGGGAATGTTTTAGAAGTGCAATCAGGGTCATTGATGGTAATACCGCAATCAGCAAAGGCCAGCATCGAAAAGCACATAGCCATGCGGTGATCATTGTAGGTATCAATTTCGGCGGTGTTAATCACAGCAGGCGGGGTGATTTTAATGTAATCGTTCCCCTCTTCCACCTCGGCGCCGACTTTACGTAATTCCGTCGCCATGGCCGCTAAACGGTCGGTTTCTTTAATACGCCAGTTGTATATATTGCGGATAATCGTCGTGCCTTTAGCAAATAACGCGGCCGTTGCAATGGTCATGGCCGCATCGGGAATGTGGTTCATGTCTAAATCAACCGCCGTTAATGGCGAGCCTCTGGCGATAATATAGTCATCGCCCCACTCGATATCTGCGCCCATTTTTTCGAGCACATCGGCAAATTTCACATCGCCTTGAATACTTAAACGGCCCACACCGGTGACTTTGACTTCGCCGCCCTTTATCGCCCCTGCGGCGAGGAAATACGATGCCGATGACGCATCACCTTCGACCAATACTTTACCCGGAGACATATAACGCTGGCCTGCAACAATCTCAAATCGGGCATAGTTATGGTTAATGACTTTAACGCCGAACTGCGCCATCAAGGCGATAGTGATATCGATATAAGGCTTAGAGACTAACTCGCCTTTGACATGGATATTCACGCTGCCCTTAGCAAGCGGCGCCACCATTAGTAATGCCGTTAAAAACTGGCTCGATAAATCGCCTGCAATCTCAACATCACCGCCATTAAGGCCAGTGGCATTAATCGTCAGCGGCGGGAAACCGTCATTTTTAAGATAAACGACATTGGCACCGAGTTGCCTTAAGGCATCGACTAAGTCACCAATCGGGCGCTCTTCCATGCGTGGCTCGCCCGTGAGGGTAAATTCGCCTTGGCCTAAGGTTAAGGCGGCGCACAAGGGGCGCATTGCTGTGCCTGCATTGCCTAAAAACAATTCCTGCGAGGATGCTGAGGAAATCACACCGCCTAAGCCATCGAGTTCACACACAGTATTGTTTTGCGATAAACGGTAGTTCACCCCTAACTGCTTGAGGGAAGCCAACATGTGACGAATATCATCTGAGTCGAGCAGATTGGTGAGCGTGGTTGTGCCTTGAGCTAAAGTTGCCAATAATAAGGCACGATTTGAAATACTTTTTGAGCCCGGAATATTAATTTCACCGCGGACTTGCACAACAGGTTCAAGACGTAATTGCTTCATGAATAAATCTTCTTTCTCTATAGGGCGTCATCATCACGATCACGCGGACTGAATACGCAAAATGGCAACTTCACGCTACACAGCGTCAAGTTAAGATTACAAATAAAAGGAGATTGGGGCCTTGTTGGTGCTTCGTCGTTATAAAATTACCGATTGTCGCTAAGGATTCAACCGTTTTTTCAAGAAAAATGGCTTTTTGGTCGGATTATTTACTGAGAAGAGTGTAAAAATAACAAAAACGCAAAATTTAAGCGGTTAATTTATGATTTGGCCGTATTTTTGGCAGGCTTTTTTGCCAAGTTAACTGGCGTGTTATCACAGTTTTCACTTTAAATACGTTACCTTTCCACGCTATTCTAAGCCCCAAACGATAAATAACGCATATCTGATACAAACAATCACGTTTGCACTATAACCAGAAAGGTAGATGGAGCTATGTTTAACTCACTCATCGCAATGCCAGCAGATCCCATCCTTGGCTTGTTGACTCAGTACCGCGAAGACACCCACCCACAAAAAGTGGATTTAGGTGTGGGCGTTTATAAAGACCCTACAGGCGTGACCCCGATCCTCAGCTGCGTGAAAAAAGCCGAGAAATTCCGTCTCGATACCGAAACCACCAAAGTGTATATCGGTCCAACGGGCTCGCCACAATTCAACACTTTAATGACAGAATTAGCCTTCGGTGCTGACCACAGTGCCATTATCGCTAACCGTATCCGCACTGTTTCAACACCCGGTGGTACAGGCGCGCTGCGCGTGGCGGGTGACTTTATCAAACGCTGCAACCCAAATGCGGTGTTATGGGTAAGCGACCCAACTTGGGCAAACCATGTCGGTTTATTCGAAGCGGCTGGTATTACCGTTAAAACCTATCCTTATTATGACTACGATAGTAAATCATTGAAATTTGATGAGATGCTTGCTGCATTATCGCAAGTCAGCCCTGATGATGTGGTGTTATTCCACGCATGTTGCCATAACCCAAGCGGAATGGATTTAACCACAAAACAATGGGATAAAGTGGTTGCCCTGACAAAAGAGCAAGGCTTTACGCCACTGATTGACATGGCATACCAAGGTTTTGGTGATGGCGTTGATATCGATGCCTATGGCGTGCGCAAAATGGCGGCAGCGGTCGATAATATGATCCTCTGCAGCTCATGCTCGAAAAATTTCGGTCTGTACCGCGAGCGTATCGGTTCCTGCTCTGTGATTGCCAAAGATGCCCATACCGCCAATGTCGCGCAATCTGTGTTGCTTTATGTGGTTCGCTGCCTCTATTCTATGCCGCCTGCCCACGGCGCCGCGATTGTTGAGACAATTTTAGGATCGGCGGAGTTAAAACAAGAGTGGCTTGATGAATTAAAAGTCATGCGAGATCGCATCAATGGTAACCGTGCCATTTTAGTCGATAAACTAAAAGCCAATGGCGTAGACCGTGACTTTAGCTTTATCGCCCGCCAAAAAGGTATGTTCTCCTTCCTCGGGGTAGCTCCAGAGCAAGTGGCGCGCCTACAAAAAGAATTCAGTATTTATATGGTCGGTTCAAGCCGCATCAGTATAGCTGGGATCAGTGAAGATAACGTCGATTACTTAGCCCAATCGATCGCCAAAGTGCTCTAAGCACGGCTGAATTTATCTGCACCGCTCACTCTGCTGTACTCCTGCAATAAAGGAATACAGCAGAGTTCATTTACCGCCTCAAGTGTTAAGTTTTTCAATCATCCCACCCGATCAGTTTTGACAGTTTATTATCCTCTGTTGCATATCCCCCAATATGACAAGCTGCGCCACGTCTCACTGTTTCAAGCATTTATTTTCAATCCTAAAACCACATTCTAATGATTTTGACATCGCGGCTTTATCGCAAGAAACCACAAATTGTGACCTCGGTCGGCGGATTTCCATTTCATCAATCAGTGCTGCGGCTATTTTCACTTTTTAAAGCCAGAGTCGCCCAGTAGATTAATGGTCATCATAGAACCTGTGGATATTACGCCATGTTATTACAAGATAAATTAGTGCAAATCGTCACCAACCCGCAGCTTTCACCTAAGCAAAAATCCAACTACTTAGCGTTAGAGGCTGAGGCGAGCTTGCCCTACATGCCGATATCGACTGAGGTAAAAGCGGCGATAAATGATGGTATTATTTGCGACATGTTTGAAGGCCATGCGCCATTTAAACCACGCTATGTGTTGCCAGATTATGCCCGCTATCTAAAGCAAGGTTCAGAATATTTAGAGCTTTCACCGGCGCAGGATTTAGATGAAGCCATCAATGCCTTGACCATCCTTTATCACCATGTGCCATCGGTGACCAATATCCCCGTGTATTTGGGTCAGTTGGACGACATTTTGATGCCTTTCGTGGAAGGAATGGATGCAGATGTCCTTTATCGTAAACTAAAGCTGTTCTGGATCATGCTTGACAGAACCCTGCCCGACGCCTTTATGCACGTTAATATTGGCCCGACAGACAACATTGTTTGTCGCACCCTACTGCGCATTGATTCCGAGTTAAAACAAGTTGCCCCAAATTTGACCTTTATGTACGACCCCGCCGTCACGCCGGATGATTTGTTGCTGCTTGCGACCACCAATATTTGTCACTGCAGTAAGCCGCATATCGCCAATTATCCTCTGCATGCCAGTGCGTTTGATGAGCGCGGCTTTGGGATTGTCAGTTGCTACAATGCCTTGCCGTTAGCGGGCGGCGCCAATACCTTGGTTCGGCTCAATCTTAAAGAAGTTGCGTTAAAGGCAAATTCTATAAACGATTTTTTTGATACTGTCTTGCCAAATTACTGCTCACTCACCTTCGAACTCATTGACGCGCGTTCGGCATTTTTACATCACGAATCGCACTTCTTTGATAGCTTTTTAGTTAAAGAACAATTGATTGATGAATCGCGCTTTGCGCCCATGTTTGGCATTTACGGCATGGCAGAAGCGGTAAATATTCTGCAAACATTAACAGCCAGTGGAGAAGTGATGCCAGCAATACACGCGAGATATGGCCACGAAATGGATGCAAATCAGCTGGGCTATCGTATTTCTGCTGCGCTAGATGCCATAGTGAAATCCACACCCGTTGCGCATGGCTTCCATGGACGAGCGCTGCTGCATTCACAGGGCGGTATTAGTCTCGATAAAAATGTGACACCTGGCGTTCGCATCCCCTATGGCACAGAACCCAATCCCATCGCCCATATTCAAGCCCTAGCACAACATCATCAATATTATACGGCGGGAATTAGCGATATTTTGACTATCGATGAAACCGTAAAATCCAATCCTCAAGCCATGTTGCAACTGTGTAAAGCCGCGCTTGAGTTAGGTTTTAGGGAGTTTACCGCCAATGTCGCCTCTAACGATTTAATGCGCGTGACTGGCTATATGGTAAAACGCTCAGATATTGAAGCGTTTAAACAGTGCGGCTCGCGTCTCAATACCACAGGCTTAGCCGCAGAAGCTGCGGTCAATACGGGAATATTGCAACGCCAAGCACGCGTTATTGCCCATGAGCATTCCCCCTGTGTCGTTAAATAAGCCAGCCATAAATAAACAGGCAATAGTCACTCAGCTGTTGCCCTTTTCTTGCGTCGACGGGCCTGGCAGCAGGCTAGTGTTATTCCTGCAGGGCTGCAACTATCAATGCAAAAACTGCCATAACCCACATACCATAGGCTTATGCGATGCCTGTGGCGATTGTGTCGCCACCTGCCCTGACAATGCGCTGACATTAATAAACCTCAATAACAAGCCTCGCATTCGCTGGGATAATGAGCGTTGTAGCCAATGCGATACTTGTCTTGCCGTATGCCCGAAACAAGCGAGCCCTAAGGTCAGTCGTTACACCGTTGAGGAGATACTGACGATTCTCCATAGTCAGCGTCACTTTATTAATGGTATTACCGTGAGTGGCGGCGAAGCGAGTCTGCAACTGCCATTTATTATTGCGCTGTTTCAAGCGATTAAGGCCTCAAAGCCGTTATCACACTTAACGTGCATGCTCGACACCAATGGCAGTTTGAGTCTAACCGGTTGGCATAAACTACTGCCGTTTTTAGATGGCGCTATGGTGGATATTAAAGCATGGCAGCAAGATACCCATAGGTATATTACCGGGCGAGATAACCATGCGGTATTCAAATCCATTCAGCTATTGGCGCAGCAGCAAAAACTGTATGAGGTGAGATTGCTGCACATTCCGAGCATCACGGATTACGAGGACGAAATAGACGCACTAGCAACCTATTTACTTCTGCTAGGCCCAGATACGCGAGTTAAGTTAAATGCCTTTCACCATCATGGTGTTGTCGATGACGCACTCAATTGGCCAAGCTGTAAACAAGCCGATATTGAACGCTTAGCCGCAACGCTTGCAAAGCGAGGCGTAACCAATCTCGTGTTACCGTCCATCTACCTTTAACGACTGCAAAGCAAAATTTGCTCATAAAGCCAGCGCAGTGCGGGATCTTTCATGCTTTGTTTATGCCAAACGAGGCTGTAAGCCACTTTGCCATATTCTATGGGTAAAGATTTAATCGTTAAGCCTTTGGCTTGGCTAGCGATGGATGCCCAGCGGCGCGAGCAGGTAAAGAGCAACTCACTGTGATGGCACATTAACGCCGCACTGCCAAAGTCTGGGACCGAAATGGGAACGGCGCGTTTTTTAGATTGTTGGGCGAGCAAAATATCAAAATATGGCGTGCTCAGATCTGTGTCCGTAATGCCAATATGGCTAAAACGTAGGTAATCATCAAAGCTGATGTGTCGCTGCTTTGCCAAGGGATGGGATGAATTCATCAGGCAGACCATTTCATCGCTGAATAAGGTTTCCCACACCAGATCGTCTTGAAGAGGATTAGGTTGACTCAGATCATGGGGTAACAACACAAAATCTAACGAGCCTTTGATGAGTCCATCAAAACCAATATTGTCTTTGCTATAAATATCGAGATGAATATTAGGAGCCAAACTCAAAATATGGGCGCTGAGTTTAGCGGCCAGTAGCTCAAAGGTACTTTCGCGCATCGCAAGCGAGAAACGCCCCTCAAAATGGGCAGGATTAAACGCATCCTGACTCATGATCTGACTCATGATCTGATTCATATCATTGATCATCTGCTGCACGCTTGGCCCTAATCGTTTTGCCAATGGCGTTGCTACCAGTGAGTTGCCGTTACGATAGAACAGTTCATCGTTTAAACTGTCCCTAAGCTGGCTTAAGGTTTTACTGACAGATGAGGGGCTAAGGCATAAACGTTCGGCGCTGGCGGTTACGCTCAAGGTATCGAGCATCACATGCAAAGTGATCAAGTGCTTCATACTAATGCGTGAAAGCTTAGCCAAATCCATCTATGACATCCTATTGATTAATCTTCTATGCATAACCAAATGCGTACTTTTAAGCATGATAAACAATCACATGCAACTGTCCCTATAAATTGCTGAGAATATTCTCCAGTAATGCGCGTCAGCTCACAGGCTTGCTCACCGCCCTCTCTAATCCAAGGCATCTTTAATCCAAGTTAACTTTAATATAAGGTTCTTCCCAAGGTCATCTTGCTTAACGCCAAACGCCATTGTCGATAAATTACAGCCAACAAAAAAGCGAATGCATTTGAGCATTCGCTTTTGGGATGGCTAACTTGGGATAGCTAACTGCTGATAAACATTCAATCAGCAAAACCTGTATGTGTAAGCTGCGAAGCCTAAGCGCCGCAAGCGAGTAACGCAATACTGCTAATGTTAGCTGTGTTTAGCCGCAAATTCGTTCATAAACTTGACTAAGGCTATCACACCATCGAGTGGCATCGCATTGTAAAGGCTCGCACGCATGCCACCGACAATACGATGACCTTTAAGTGCCACGAGTCCGGCAATTTGTGCTTGCTTTAAGAACTCACTATCGAGCGCTTCGTTGACTAATTGGAAAGTCACGTTCATTTGTGAGCGGTTCGCTGCAACAACACCATTACGGTAGAAAGCATTACCATCAATGCATTGATACAACATCTGCGCTTTTTGTTGATTAATTTTCGCAATACTCGCAATACCGCCAGTCGATTTCAGCCAAGCAAAGACTTCAGCGGCGAGGTACCAAGCAAAGGTTGGTGGCGTGTTGAACATAGAATCATGCTCGACGGCTAGGCGGTAGTCCATAATGGACGACTGCGGTAAACTCGGCAGTGTTAACATGTCATCGCGTACTATCACTATCGACAGACCCGATGGACCTATGTTCTTTTGCGCACCGGCGTAAATCAAGCCGTAGCGGCTAACGTCAATCTCACGGGACATGATTGTTGATGATAAATCGGCAACAATCGGCCATGGTGAGTCTAATTCATCAAAAATTTCGATACCATCCACTGTCTCGTTAGGACAGTAATGAACATAGCGATAATCGGCATCGATTTTATGCAAGTCAGGTAAGACAACCGCATTGAGTCCATTGTGTTTTTCAACAATATTCAAACTATCAATCTGTGCTTCACCCGCCAGTTTCTGCGCTTCTGCTAACGCGGCAGATGACCATTGGCCACTGACTAAATACAGGGCTTTTCCCTGATCACCAAGAAAATTATTCACGACAGCAGAGAACTGTCCACGACCACCGCCGTGCATAAATAGCACATGGTAATTTGCAGGGATCTGCATCAGTTCACGTAAATCGGACTCGGCTTGCTCGGTCAGCGCGATGAACTCTTTACTTCGGTGGCTGATTTCCATCACGGAAACGCCTTGGCCATTCCAATCAAGTAATTCCTGTTGTGCTTTTTTCATTACCGCTGCGGGTAACATTGCAGGTCCAGCACAGAAATTATAAATCGCGCTCACTGACACTCTCCTTAATCCCAACCATGATGTAGGTATTGATAAAACGACACTATTTTAAAATGGCACTATTTTCAAACGAACAATGTTTAAAACGAACAATGCAACCAACTAGCAACGCCATTAAAAAAACGAGCGTCCAATTGGACGCTCGCTAATATGACACTTAATTACTCTTCGTCTTGCTCATCATCAGCAAGCTCGTCTTCATCTTCGTCCAACTCTTCTTCGTCATCCAGCGCTTCATCAAGCGCCTCGTCGGCTAATTCGCCTTCGACAATGACAGGAACAATCGGTAAACCGTTTTCATCCAGCTCGACTTCATCTTCATCAGTTTGGATTTCGTCGATACGTTGCAGGCCAACCACTTTCTCGTCGCCCGCGGTGCGGATAATCGTCACACCTTGGGTGTTACGGCCAATGATAGACACGCCGCCCGCTGGTGTACGCACTAAGGTGCCTTTATCACTGATGAGCATCAGTTCGTCATTCAGACCCACTTGTACTGCGCCAACAACAGCGCCGTTACGCTCGCTCACCTTGATTGAAACCACACCTTTAGTCGCACGGCTCTTCGCAGGGTATTCAGACAGTTGTGTCCGTTTACCGTAACCGTTTTCAGTCACAGTCAGAATCGCGCCATCACCTTTAGGTACGATAAGCGACACAACTTTTTGACCTTCTTCTAAACGGATACCACGAACGCCCGTTGCAGTACGGCCCATAGGACGTAAGGACAAGACTTCTTCACCGGTTTCAGGATCGAGTTTCACTTCGCCTGTTTCAGAATCACGGACTTTCTCACCAAAGCGAACCACTTTACCTTCGTTCGAGAACAACATGATTTCGTCATCACCGTTCGTGATATCGACACCGATCAGTTGGTCACCGTCTTTGAGGTTAACGGCGATAATACCGTTTGCACGTGGGTTGCTATAAGCAGTCAGTGCGGTTTTCTTCACAGTACCGTGTGAAGTCGCCATGATGATGTATTTATCAGCGGCGTATTCACGTACTGGCAGAATCGCCGTAATGCGTTCACCTTCAGCCAAAGGTAGCAAGTTAACAATTGGACGACCACGTGCCGTACGGCTCGCTAATGGCAATTGATACACTTTAAGCCAGTACATTTTACCAAAGTCAGAGAAGCACAAAATGGTGTCATGGGTATTGGCAACTAACAGTTTTTCAACGAAATCTTCGTCTTTTACCTTAGTTGCCGCTTTTCCTTTACCACCACGGCGCTGGGCTTGGTAATCGGTTAACGGTTGATACTTGGCATAACCTAAATGCGACAGTGTGACTACAACGTCTTCTTCGTTGATAAGATCTTCAAGACTCATATCGACTTCGTTAGCATTGATCACAGTACGGCGTGCATCACCGTATTCTTCAAGAATGAGTTCTAACTCTTCCTTGATGACTTCCATCAAACGCTCAGGGCTACGCAGAATAAACAGCAGACCCGCAATAAATTCGAGCAGCTCTTCGTATTCGGCGATGATCTTATCGTGTTCAAGACCGGTCAAACGGTGTAAACGCAATTCAAGAATTGCCTGAGCTTGTTGTTCAGTCAGGAAATATTGACCGTCACGGATGCCATATTGTGGCTCTAACCACTCAGGGCGTGCGGCGTCGTCCCCCGCTTTTTCCAGCATGCCTTGAACGTGGCCTAATTCCCAACCTTGCTCCACCAATTTCACTTTGGCATCCGCAGGCGTGGGTGAGGCTTTGATCAGTGCAATAATCGGGTCGATGTTAGCCAGAGCAACCGCTAAGGCTTCCAAAATATGGGCGCGTTCACGGGCTTTACGCAGTTCAAATACGGTACGGCGCGTTACCACTTCACGGCGATGCAGAATAAAGCATTCGAGCATTTCTTTAAGGTTAAACAGTTTAGGCTGACCATTGGTCAGAGCCACCATGTTAATCCCGAAAGAACACTGCATTTGTGTTTGAGCATACAGGTTGTTTAATACCACCTCGCCCACTTCACCGCGCTTGATTTCGATAACGATACGCATACCGTCTTTATCAGACTCGTCGCGTAGACCGCTGATCCCTTCAAGCTTTTTATCTTTAACCAGCTCGGCAATCTTTTCGATTAAACGGGCTTTGTTCACTTGATACGGGATTTCAGTCACGATAATGCGCTCACGGCCATTATCTTCGGTTTCCACATCCGCCAGTGCACGCATGATCGCGCGGCCACGGCCGGTTTTATAGGCATCAATAATGCCTTTACGGCCATTGATAATTGCTGCCGTTGGGAAATCCGGACCTGGAATGTATTCCATCAACTGTTCAATCGACAGTGAAGGTTCTTCAATCAGTGCCAAACAGCCTTTCACGACTTCCGTTAGGTTGTGTGGTGGGATGTTGGTCGCCATACCTACCGCAATACCCGATGAACCGTTAATTAACAGGTTAGGTACGCGTGTGGGTAGTACGGCGGGAATTTGTTCAGTGCCGTCGTAGTTAGGGACGAAATCCACTGTCTCTTTTTCAAGATCGGCGAGTAATTGATGCGCTAACTTATCCATACGGATTTCGGTATAACGCATTGCCGCCGCTGAGTCACCGTCGACCGAACCGAAGTTACCTTGGCCGTCAACTAAGGTGTAACGCAGTGAGAATGGCTGGGCCATACGAACGATAGTGTCATAAACAGCAGAATCACCATGGGGGTGATATTTACCGATGACGTCACCGACCACACGGGCAGATTTTTTGTAAGGCTTGTTCCAATCGTTCTTCAATTCACTCATGGCAAACAGAACGCGGCGATGAACCGGCTTTAAGCCGTCGCGCACGTCTGGTAATGCACGTCCCACGATAACGCTCATGGCGTAATCAAGGTACGAATTCTTTAGTTCGTCTTCGATATTAATTGGCGAAATAGATGATGCCAGATCAGTCATAAACTGCTCGTTCCCCTGAAAAATAGCCGACAACGTATAATCCGTATCATTGCCTAGCCCAAAAACGTGATTTGGCATTCTAACACAGTTATTTAATGTCGCCAGACCTATCCTTATCGAATTGAGAGTCTGGTGGCTTAATAGATGAAAACACTGTCAATTTGGTCGTTTGAGCGATAAACAAGCATTGGAATTCGCAGCTTAGGATGAGAAAAAATCGTCAAAGGGATGAAGTAAAAGATAGATACAGAGCACAACAATTAACATAAAGCCAGAAAACTGCTGAAAATTCACTCAACCACAAGGGCTTAGCTTAGTCGAACACTTTGTTTATCAAACATAGTCGTTATAATGGCCGCACAATAACGCTACTTCAGGTAATAGCATGCATCAGAATACCAATGTGGACCCACAGGAAATCGCAAAGTTTGAACGTATGGCCGAAACGTGGTGGGATCTCAACGGCGAATTTAAGCCGCTGCATCTATTAAACCCGCTGCGCTTAAACTATATCGATCAAACCGCAGGCGGGATTTTCGGCAAGAAAGTGCTCGATGTCGGTTGCGGCGGCGGGATTTTATCTGAAAGCATGGCCCGCATCGGCGCCGAGGTTGATGGTCTCGACATGGGTGATGAGCCCCTCGAAGTCGCCCGCCTTCACGCCCTCGAAACCGGTGTAAGCATAAATTATGTAAAAAATACCGCCGAGGCCCACAGCCAAGATCATCAAGCTTACTACGATGTGGTGACCTGCATGGAAATGCTGGAGCATGTGCCCGATCCACAATCTGTGATCAAAGCTTGCTGTGACATGGTCAAACCCGGTGGCTTTGTGTTTTTCTCCACCATCAACCGCAACATTAAATCCTATGTGCATACCATTTTAGGCGCGGAATATTTGCTGAAGATGCTGCCAGTTGGCACCCACGAGCATAAAAAATTCATTAAGCCTTCTGAGCTGATTGAGCTTGTGGACAATACTGATCTTATCTGTACCGATGCATTAGGCATCAGCTACAACCCGTTGACGGGCATTTTCAAATACACGCCTAAGATTGATGTAAATTACATGATAGCGACGCGTAAGGTTGATTGATATGAGTCTGGCACAGATCCAAGGCGTACTGTTCGATCTCGACGGCACCTTAGCCGATACCGCGCCGGATCTGGTGCAGGCCCTTAATTTAAGTCTTCAAGACGTCGGCATCGCCGCGCAGCCGTTAGCGGCCATGCGCTACGCCGCATCCCACGGTAGTTTTGCCTTAGTCGATGCGGCAATACCCAATGCAGCGGATGATCTTCGCACTCAAGTTCAGCAAGGTTTGCTCGCCCACTATCAGCGCATTAATGGCGATCACTGTGCACTATTCACTGGTATTGCGGCATTACTCGACTGGCTCGAGTTAATGCAGCTGCCGTTTGGGGTGATCACCAACAAGCCAGCGCGTTTTACCCGTCCCTTATTGCGAAAACTGAATTTACACTTACGTATGCCAGTGATTATCAGTGGTGATTCGACCAAACACCCAAAACCCCACACGGCACCTATGTTGTTAGGCGCACAGCAACTGAACTGCGCACCTGAGCAGATTTTGTATCTTGGGGATGCTGAGCGAGATTTGCTCGCAGCCAAGGCAGCGGGCATGTTAGGCGGCGTTGCCCTATGGGGTTATCTGGGGGTCAACGACAAGCCATCGCAGTGGCCTGCCCACGCGCACTTTACAAGCCCAACTGAGTTACATCAGGCATTAGTCGACGCATTCGCCTGAAAACTCGCCCATAAAATGGTTAACAAACTTCACTTTTGCACTCAAAGATAAACCTTTTACTAAAGTGACTATGCAGACGCACATATGTGTGTTTGCCTGATTTTTTACCTGCGAATAAAATCAGGCGGCGAAAGGTCGGCGGATAAAAGATCGGCACTTGTGCGCGATCGCGATCTAAAGAAAAGATCGCCTAAAAATCCCCCATGAGTGCGACACGCTAACCTGAAATTGAGCTTCAAGGTTAGTCGTTACTAACGCTAAGGCTTATCCTCAACTTATCCACAAGATGTCCCCTGAATTCAGACTTGCAAATAGGGGCAAACCTCACTATCTTGTATCCCAGATAATTTAAAACACCATATCTTGTGTATAGGTAGCAATCAGACACACTAGAAGTTCGCCGCTTAATTGACTCGTTTTCCACCAGTCAGCTGTATTTAAGGGACGGTTATTGATTGTTTTACAAGGATACGTACGGTGAACTTGCTCACCTAAATAGATATAAGAACCAAGGCCTATCTCCAAATGAATAGCACTATGACAGTCACAAAACGCTGTGGCGATCGTGAAAATATCGATCTCGAAAAAATACACCGCGTAATTACTTGGGCAGCCAAGGGATTAAAAAACGTTTCTGTTTCTGAAGTTGAACTGCGCTCGCACCTACAGTTTTTCGATGGCATCCCAACCGAAGCCATCCATGAAACCATTATCAAAGCGGCTGCGGATTTAATTTCTCCAGAATCACCGGACTATCAGTTCCTCGCCGCCCGTTTAGCGGTGTTTCATTTGCGTAAGAAGGCCTTCGGTCAATTCGAGCCGCCAGCACTGTATACCCACGTGACGAAATTAGTTGAGCTTGGCAAGTATGACATGCACATTCTGCAAGATTACAGCCGCGAAGAACTCGACGTGATGGATACCTATATCGACCATTGGCGCGATATGGACTTCTCTTACGCAGCGGTAAAGCAGCTTGAAGGCAAATATTTAGTTCAAAACCGTGTGACACACGAAATCTACGAGAGCGCGCAGTTCCTCTACATTTTGGTCGCGGCCTGTTTGTTTGCCCGTTATCCAAAAGAAACGCGCCTGAAATACGTTAAAGATTTCTATGACGCGGTATCGACCTTTAAGATTTCGCTGCCAACGCCAATCATGGCTGGTGTGCGCACGCCAACACGTCAGTTCAGCTCTTGCGTACTGATCGAATGTGGTGACAGCTTAGATTCCATCAACGCGACAGCTTCGTCGATAGTGAAATACGTCAGCCAACGTGCGGGTATCGGTATTAACGCCGGTCGTATTCGCGCCTTAGGTAGCCCAATCCGTGGTGGTGAAGCCTTCCACACAGGTTGTTTACCTTTTTATAAGTATTTCCAAACCGCAGTTAAGTCTTGCTCTCAAGGCGGCGTGCGTGGTGGTGCTGCGACCCTCTTCTACCCGATTTGGCACTTAGAAGTCGAATCTCTGCTGGTATTGAAAAATAACCGCGGCGTTGAAGATAACCGTATCCGTCACTTGGACTACGGTGTGCAGTTGAACAAAGTCATGTATCAACGTCTGATCAAGGGCGAAAATATCAGTCTGTTTAGCCCATCAGATGTACCTGGTTTGTACGATGCGTTCTTTGAAGATCAAAATGAATTCGAACGTTTATATGTGCAATACGAGCAAGACAGCAGTATTCGTAAGAAAACCATAAAGGCAGTTGAGCTGTTTTCACTGATGATGCAAGAGCGCGCCTCAACCGGCCGTATCTACATTCAGAACGTGGATCACTGCAACACCCATAGCCCGTTCGATTCTAAAGTCGCGCCGATCAGACAATCTAACCTGTGTCTTGAAATCGCCCTGCCGACAAAACCATTGAACAACATCGATGATCCTAATGGTGAAATCGCGCTTTGTACGTTGTCAGCACTCAACTTAGGTTCAATCAAAGAATTATCTGATATTGAGCCATTAGCCGACCTCGCGGTACGCGCACTGGATAATCTGCTGGATTATCAAGATTATCCTATCAAGGCAGCACAACTTGCCTCGATGAATCGCCGTACCTTAGGTATAGGCGTAATTAACTTTGCTAACTACTTAGCGAAAAATGGCATGAAGTATTCCGATGGCAGCGCGAACGATCTGACCCACAGAACCTTCGAAGCCATTCAGTTTTATTTACTGAAAGCCTCGATGAACTTAGCCAAAGAGCAAGGTGCGTGTCCGTTATTCCACGAGACCACGTACGCTCAAGGTATTTTGCCAATCGATACTTATAAACGTGACCTAGATAAAATTTGTGCCGAACCATTGCACTTAGACTGGGAATCACTGCGTAGCGATATCAAGCAATATGGCCTGCGTAACTCGACGCTGTCGGCATTAATGCCATCAGAAACCTCGTCGCAAATCTCCAATGCGACCAATGGTATCGAACCACCGCGTGGCCTTATCAGCGTGAAATCCAGCAAAGACGGTCAGCTAAAACAAGTGGTACCTGATTTCGATACGCTGAAAGATAGCTATGAATTGCTATGGAAAATGCCAAGTAATGATGGTTACTTACAGCTAGTGGGCATCATGCAGAAGTTCGTTGACCAAGCGATTTCGGCTAACACTAACTACGACCCTTCACGTTTTGAAGGCCGTAAAGTACCGATGCAAACTCTGCTGAAAGATTTGCTCAATGCTTACAAGTTAGGTGTGAAAACGCTTTATTACCATAACACTCGCGATGGTGCGTCGGATTCACACGATGACATCACCAATTTAGAGAAAGAAGACGATGGTTGCGCCGGCGGCGCGTGTAAAATCTAGTCTTTAACGTTAACGCGGCTCTTACAAATAAAAAGTATAGGGATCCCGATTGAGTGGATCCCTATCCATTGGAAAATAGCACCATGGCCTACTCTACCTTCTGTCAAACACCCAACGATGCCACCCGTGAACCTATGTTTTTAGGTCAATCGGTCAACGTGGCTCGTTACGATCAACAAAAATATGAAGTGTTCGAAAAACTGATAGAAAAGCAGTTATCTTTCTTTTGGCGCCCGGAAGAAGTAGACGTCAGTCGCGATAAGATTGACTACGGTGCATTGCCCGATCATGAAAAACACATCTTTATTTCTAACCTGAAATACCAAACCTTACTCGACTCGATTCAAGGTCGCTCACCCAATGTGGCCTTTTTACCACTGGTGTCGCTGCCTGAACTAGAGACTTGGATTGAGACTTGGTCTTTCTCTGAGACGATTCACTCGCGCTCATACACCCACATCATTCGCAATATCGTTAACGATCCTTCAGTGATCTTCGACGATATCGTCGTGAACAAAGAAATCTTAAGCCGTGCGACCGATATCGCCGCTTACTACGATCACTTGATCCAATTGACTCAAGTGTTCCATTTACTCGGCGCGGGTACCCATGTTATCGATGGCAAAGAAGTCATAGTCAACACTCGTACCCTGAAAAAAGCCTTGTACCTGTGCATGATGTCAGTCAACGCCCTAGAAGCGATTCGTTTCTATGTTAGCTTTGCCTGCTCCTTTGCCTTTGCTGAACGTAAGTTAATGGAAGGTAACGCGAAAATCATTGGCCTGATTGCCCGTGATGAAGCCTTACACTTAAACAGCACTCAGCATATTTTAAGCATCATGCAAGGCGGTAAAGACGATCCAGAAATGGGTGAAATTGCCGCAGAATGCCAACAGGAAGCTTTCGATTTATTCTTCAAGGCCGCAGAGCAAGAAAAAGAATGGGCAAAATACCTGTTCAAAGACGGCTCTATGATAGGTTTGAATGAACAGATCCTCTGCCAATACGTTGAATTTATTACTAACCAACGGATGAAGTCGGTGAATCTGCCACAACCTTATCCTGAAATAACCAATCCATTACCTTGGATGAAAAACTGGTTAGAAAGCGATGCAGTGCAAGTCGCGCCTCAGGAAGTGGAAGTGTCTTCATACCTTGTCGGTCAAATCGACTCAGCGGTTGATGGCGATGAATTCCTCGACTTCGATCTATAAGACGCTCAAAAGTGACGTTAAAAATGGCATTACAACAGTGACATCGAAAAAACGGCCACAAAACCTGTTTGCGAAGGCGCCAATCGTACGCCTTCAAGGTCAACCTGTGTTGCTCTTTACTGAGCAACAAGGCACCTTGCTGCAAGCGCTCGAAGCAAAAAAAGTTAACATCTTCTCAGAATGTCGCAACGGATTCTGCGGTGCCTGCAAAACACGGGTCATCAGCGGAAAAGTCAGCTACTTAAACGAACCCTTAGCCGAACTTAAACATGATGAATGTTTACCCTGCTGCTGTGTGCCTACCGAAGATTTAGAGCTCGACTTGTCACCTGAAGGTGCGGCCGTAGTCACCTATGCGTGTCAACCTCGTCAGAGCAAACCCAGTTTGGCTAAGTCAAAGCAAACACAGCATGAAGCAAGCAACACGCGCACGTTAAAACAAGAAGTGTTTGAAGACTAACAGCGCCAAGATTAGACTTCTCTATAAGCTGCTTTAAATGATCCACTCTGAATAAACAACTTTCACTTTTTCAGTAAGCGGCGTTAAAACAAGCATTAGCTGTTAAACACAAAGTCCCTTTCAATACTGCCTTAATTAATCCGCGCCAATTAGCAACCAAACGCATTAAACCCCACTCTTCTTCCTTCTCTCTATTTTCAATGCATTCCCGCGGAAAACCAAAAAGCCTGAACTCAGGTTCAGGCTTTCAGGATCCAAAATGTAAAACTTAACGCTTAAAGCAGACGGCGTATCGAGTTTCTATAAGCGCATTGCCAGCTCAGCGCCTTGGCGGATGGCACGCTTAGCATCAAGCTCTGCCGCGACATCCACGCCGCCAATCAGATGCACAGGCAAGCCCGTCGCTTTCATCTCATCCACTAAGGTGCGATTCGATTCTTGTCCAGCGCAAAGCACAACATTATCAACGGCCAGCACTTCAGCGGTTTCGCCCACGCGAATATGCAGTCCCGCATCATCAAACTTATCGTAACTCACGCCCGTTTTCATCTTCACATCATGTTGCTTAAGCACAAGACGGTGGATCCAGCCAGTGGTTTTACCTAAGCCTTTGCCCATCTTCGACGTTTTACGTTGCAGTAAAAACACCTTACGATGATCGGTATTATCGGAATGAGGTTCTGTTAGGCCGCCCGCATGTTGGTAAGTTTTATCTATGCCCCACTGTTGCAGCCATTTATCAGCGTTCAGCGTGCTAGATTGGCGCTCACATAAGTAATGCGCCATATCGAACCCAATGCCGCCAGCACCAATCAAAGCAACCGTATTACCGACAGTCACTTCACCCGAGAGCACTTTTTGATAATCGACCACGCGTGGGTCGTCAAAGCCGGGTAAGACTAAATCACGCGGCACAACGCCTGACGCTATCACCACTTCATCAAACTTTTCGGTTGCCAACACGCTGGCATCGAGGCGAGTGTTTAATCTCAGCTCCACCTTATGCAACTTAATTTGATTGATGAAATAACGGATAGTCTCGTTAAACTCTTCTTTCCCAGGGATTTTACGGGCGAGATTAAACTGACCTCCTACCTCGGATTTCGCTTCAAACAAGACAACGTGATGGCCACGCATGGCGGCATAGACAGAGAACGCCATGCCCGCAGGACCAGCGCCCATCACAGCAATACGCTTTTTATTTGCTGTGGGTAAGAAGTTGATTTCAGTCTCATAACAGGCACGAGGATTCACTAAGCAGGTCGCGCGCTTAAGGGAGAAAGTATGATCAAGACACGCTTGGTTACAGCCAATGCAGGTGTTGATAAGCTCTGGCGTGTTCGCTGCGGCTTTATTTACAAACTCAGGATCGGCAAGGAAAGGCCGCGCCATCGACACCATGTCAGCTTGACCTGAGGCAATGATCTGCTCGCCAATCTCAGGGGTGTTAATGCGGTTAGTGGCAATTAAGGGCACAGAAACTGATTGTTTGAGCTTTTCAGTCACCCACGCAAAGGCGCCGCGGGGCACACTCGTCGCAATGGTCGGTACGCGCGCTTCATGCCAACCAATACCGGTATTTAAAATGGACACGCCTGCTTGCTCTAACCGCTGGGCGAGCTGTACCACTTCATCCCAAGTCGAGCCGTTATCCACTAGATCGAGCATAGATAAACGGAAGATAATGATGAAGTCTTTACCGACTTTTGCCCGTATCGCGTTAACAATCTCAATCGGGAATTGCGCGCGCTTTTCAAACGCACCGCCCCATTCATCGGTGCGGATGTTGGTGCGCGCACTGACAAACTGATTGATCAAATAACCTTCAGAGCCCATGACCTCGACACCATCATAACCAGCTTTCTTCGCAAGGGCGGCTGAGCTGGCGTAATCCTTAATGGTCGAGCGCACTTGGCGACTAGACATAGCAGACGGCGTAAAAGGTGTAATGGGTGATTTAATTTTGCTCGGTGCTTGAGAAAAAGGATGATAACCGTAGCGGCCCGCATGCAAAATTTGCATGCAGATCTTACCGCCCGCCTCATGCACCGCCTGCGTGACCACACGATGCTTACCGACTTGCCAAGGAAAACTCAGCTGACAGGCATGGGGCGTAAGGCGGCCGCGAAGATTGGGGGAAATACCGCCCGTTACAATCAAACCCACGCCGCCCAGAGCGCGTTCTTTGTAGAACGCTGCCAGTTTCTCAAATCCGCCCTTTTCTTCTTCCAAACCTGTGTGCATTGAGCCCATAAGCACGCGGTTTTTGAGCTGGGTAAATCCCAGATCTAAGGGTTCTAATAAATGGGGAAACGACATTCAAACATCCTTTTAAAACAAGTGATTTAAATCAGCATACCTTGAGTCAAATCTAAGCTCAACCGTTGGATCGAGGCCATTAGTTAAAATCCTTTACAATTGTGTTTAGCCTGTAGCGCCATTTTCAGTTAGCATGGGCAGATTGGACTTATAAAGGAGTGGCAAATGTCCGCTAACCCATCGTTTTTCAAGAGAATATGTTTGTTTATTTGGCACACACTAAACGGGACGCGTAAACTTATCCTCAATCTGATCTTTTTTGGCATCTTAGCCGCCATTATCATCTCCATTGGCAGCAGCGAAGATATTCAAGTTGAAGATAATTCAGCACTGGTGCTTAATCTGGCTGGTTCGATTGTCGATCAGAAACAACAGGTCGATCCCTTAGAAGCCGCATTCAAGCAAGGCAATAATGGCAATGCCGATGGGGAAATCCTGCTCGCCGATGTGCTATATGTGATTGATAATGCGGCGCAAGATCAAAGGATAAGTACCCTAGTACTTGATCTTGCCGATCTCAAACGTGCTGGGATCAGTAAGCTGCAATCTATCGGTGATGCACTTAACCGCTTTAAAGAAAGCGGTAAAAAAGTGGTCGCCATCGGTAATTACTACGAGCAGAATCAATATTTCCTCGCCAGTTTTGCCGACACCATTTACCTCAATCCCCAAGGCGGCGTGTCGCTTGATGGCCTGAGTATGTACAACCAGTACTTCAAATCGGCCTTAGATAAACTCAAAATTAAAGCGCATATTTTCCGCGTAGGGACCTTTAAATCCGCGGTTGAACCCTACATGCGTGACGATATGTCCGATGCTGCTCGCGAAGCCAGTAGCGCACTTTTAACCGATGTATGGCAAAGCTACACCCAGACTGTCGCAGGTAATCGCAATATTGAGCCTAACTCGCTGGTGCCCGATGCAACCACTTATTTGGCAGAGCTCGATAAAGCTAATGGTGACTCTGCCACAATGGCCATCAACATGAAATGGGTTGATAACTTAGCCACGACGGAAGATTTTCGTCAAACCATGCTAGAAACCGTTGGCAAAGCCAGCAGTGGTGACAGTTTCAAGCAAGTGAGTTTTTACGATTATTTAACCTTAGTGACACCATTGCCAAGCTTTGTTGAACAAGACAGTGTCGGCATTATTGTCGCAAGTGGCACGATTCTGAATGGTACTCAACCTGCGGGCCAAATTGGCGGCGAAAGCACTGCCGAACTGTTACGTAAAGCGCGTTTTGATAAACACGTTAAAGCCTTAGTGCTGCGTGTCGATAGCCCTGGCGGCAGCGCCTTTGCCTCGGAGCAAATTCGTCAAGAATTACTAGCACTTAAAGCGGCGGGTAAACCTGTTGTCGTCAGCATGGGCAGTTTAGCGGCTTCAGGAGGCTACTGGATTTCGGCCAGTGCCGACTACATCTTCGCAACGCCAACTACGCTTACGGGCTCGATTGGGATCTTCGGCATGATCACCACCTTTGAAGATTCTCTGGCCAGTATAGGCGTGCATACCGATGGCGTATCAACCTCTGAATGGGCAGGATTGTCTGTGACACGCACGCTGTCACCGCAAGTTGAAGCGATTATCCAACGTCATATTGAACGTGGCTATTTAGACTTTATCTCGCTGGTCGCCAAAGAACGTAAAATGACCATAGAACAAGTCGATAAGATTGCCCAAGGCCGTGTTTGGAGCGGAAAAAAAGCCCTTGAGCTTGGCTTAGTCGATGAACTGGGTGATTTAGATGAGGCGATTGCTAAAGCCGCTAAACTCGCTGATATGACACTATTTGATACCCGCGTTATCGAACAAGAACTGACACCCGAGCAACGCTTTATGCAACAGATGTTTGCCTCAGTATCAAGCTACCTGCCCGCCTCACTCAGCCAGTCATCGATGTTAGAGCAAATGCTAGCGCAATGGACCAGCAGCTTAAAAACGTTAACCTCTTTTGATGATCCAAATAACGTCTACATCTACTGCGATACTTGCAACATGATGAACTAAATCTGCCAGCGTCTAGGTTGCAGCTCGCAACTTCATGATGATGACAAAGACAAAGCCCGGATCTCCGGGCTTTTTTATTGGGTTTATGTCAGTTAAATCGTATAATTCGGCCACTTGAAGCTAAGAAAACGACAAGAATGACTAAACGCTCCATTTATGTTGCCTATACTGGCGGCACCATCGGTATGCAAAAGACCGATAACGGCTTCGTCCCCGTCGCGGGATTTCTGACTCAGTGCGTGCAATCTATGCCTGAGTTTTACCATGAAGAAATGCCAACATTCGTGATCCACGAATACTGCCCGCTTATCGACTCTTCGAATATGGCGCCGACCGATTGGCAGATGATCGCCGACGATATACAAGCTAATTACGATAAGTACGATGGCTTTGTGATCCTCCACGGTACAGATACCATGGCGTACACGGCTTCGGCGCTGTCGTTTATGCTGCAAGGTTTGTCAAAACCTGTGATAGTGACAGGATCGCAAATCCCCCTCGCCCAGCTGCGCTCAGACGGCCAAACCAATTTATTAAACTCACTCTATATTGCGGCGAATTATCCAGTCGCTGAAGTGTGTTTATTCTTCAATAACAAGCTCTTTCGGGGTAATCGTTCGACTAAGGCCCATGCCGACGGCTTCGATGCTTTTGCTTCGCCTAACTTCCCGCTACTGCTTGAAGCTGGGATCAAAATCAATCTGCGCGCAGGTAAGATCACCGTTGCCAACGATACCCCATTGGAAGTGGCGCATATCAGTCCACAACCTGTGGGTGTGGTGACCTTGTATCCGGGGATCTCGACCCAGATTTTTGAGAACATTCTGCAGCAGCCGGTTAAAGCACTCATACTACTGACATTTGGTGTGGGTAACGCGCCGCAGGATGCGGCCTTACTCAAAACCTTAAGGCAAGCGGATGAACGTGGCATAGTGCTGGTGAATCTTACCCAGTGTTTCCAAGGTAAGGTGAATATGGGCGGCTACGCCACGGGTAATGCGCTCGCTAAAGCGGGTGTGATCAGTGGCGCCGATATGACCATAGAAGCAGCCTTAGCAAAACTGCATTATTTACTATCTAAAAATTTGCAGCCAGCCGAGATAAAAGCGGCCATGTTGCAAAATCTAGTCGGTGAACTGAGCATAGATTAACGCCATAGCCTTTAAATATTTCCCTTATTGCTCAATCACTAGTAACAAAAATGCCCATTAAATATGGGCTTTTTGATTTTAACTCAGATTAAACGGCGTCAAACTAATGAGTAAGTTACAAATCTTGTACTTTAAACTCGGCAATTGACTCACCGCGGAATTGCTTTTTCAGCTCAGCTTTAGACAGTTCATTGATTTTACCGTCGGGGGCAATAGTGAAATGCTCAGTTTGCTCAAGCTTGCGAGCTTGATACAACATCACGACCTGCAGGGTAGAATCACGCTGCGCTTCACTTAGCACAGTGCCATCTTCCCACTTACCCAGCTCTGCTGCACTACGAAGCCTTTCATAGACTTCAATGGGCATTTGATCGATCACTTGATTAATATCTGTCATACACTTTTCCGCTTATGTAACACGATTCTGACTCGTGTGATGAGATAACCCACAAAACCAAACACGAAGCATATTCCGGCGATGTTCGCCCGCATACCTTCGGCAGGTTCACCACCCCAAAACCAAATCACCACGCCTGCAATAAACAAGGTCATAGCAACAAAACTCTGGTTCATTAAGCTGCTGGACTTTTGAATATGACTAATGCGCGATAAGGACTCATTGTCACCATTGGTGCTCGCTTGACAATGGGGACATGAAGGCGCCTTACTCGACATCCGCTTGCGACACACTGGACATTCCATTAATGCCATATCAGCCTCGCCCTAACGTAACTTATCAACAACGGCGAGCATGGCAATAAGCGATGCTTCACCTAAATAAATACTGCGCTCTGGCGACCAACCCACAAAAGGATCGGCCAGATTGTTATTGTCTTTAAAAGGCATTTCGAGGGTATTGGATAAACACTCGAAGGTCTGAGCGACCCAATTAGAGGCAACCGTTAGATTCGCTTGGCCTGGCTCGTCTTTGTCATAGCCAAACTGAGTTTGGAAATCGGCACTGGCTAAGGTCAATGCTTGACTGAAGTCCGCTTGCAGCTGCGCCAGCTTATCATTGTAGGCAGGCACGCCCTCGCAACCCGCTAAAAATACATAAGGTAAGCCTTCATCGCCGTGGACATCATAAAACAAGTCGACACCGGTTTGCTGCATCTTGTTGACGACGTGGTACACCTCTGGACTCTTTTCTAAACTCGGCGTTTGCCACTCGCGGTTAAGATTGATGCCAATCGCATTGGTGCGCAGATGGCCTCTGGCACTGCCATCGGGATTCATGTTTGGCACAATATAGAAATTGGCTTTGTCGAGCAGCGCTTTGGCAGTTGGGCAATCATTATCGAGTAAACGATTCACCAGACCTTCGACTAACCATTCAGCCATGGTTTCGCCCGGATGTTGTCTGGCGGTGATCCAAATATTTCGCTTAGCAGCATCACCATCACCGACTTTCATCAAGGTAATATCGCGGCCATCTAAGGTTAGCCCTAAATGCTCTAAATTGACATCTGGGTGTAACTGGGCGCCGCTGAGCAAATCTAAGTGGCGCTCATAGCTGTATGGCGCAAAGTAAGCGATTTGAATCGCATCGCAGTCCAACTCTAAGCTAATGCTCAGTTTGCCGTCTTTATACTGTGTAGGAATACGGAACCAATGCTGGCGATCGTAACTGGCCACTGCCTGATAATCTTCCCAACCCTTAGTATAAGAAGCAGTGCCCGCGTTAATAATATTTAAGGTGTAATGGTTACCCACCTCACCTTCGAATCGAAAATTGAACCATTGATAAAACTCGCCGCCCGCATCGGGACGAATAGCCAGTTGAATATCGTCTTTATTATCAAGATTGACGACTTGGATATTTCCGCCATCAAAGTTGGCACTGATCCGCATATTGATTCCTAATAGGTTGTTAAAGCTAAGGGCTCTTAATGGCACGCGGCGTATAGCACGCGGCACATTTTATTATATGGCCGATAGGATAAACCAAAACATCCCAAGGGGAAAACGAAAGCCAGAAAATTCCATCAAGGCTCGTTACAGTCGTCCTTTTATTAACCAAGATTTTCGCCAAACTTCTACAAAATCTTGCCACTAACGAGACACCAAAGTATGACGTTAAGCCATGAAACTATAACCTTGGCCTCGCACTGTATTGATTAAGTTACGCGGCAAGCTGATGTTGGCTAATTTACGGCGCGTGTTACTAATGTGCATATCAAGATTGCGGTCAAATCGGCCCAGATCTTTTTGTAACACTGAACGCTGTAACTCTTGCTTAGTGATGACCTGGCCTTTTCTTTCAAACAAATATTTAAATAATTTAAATTCAGTTTGGGTCAAATCGACATAACGGCTGCCAATAGTGATCCTGTAACTCATATCATCAAAGTTAATCACTTTCGCCGCCACAGTCGTCATTTGCGGCTGATGAGATTGACTAATACAAAGACGGCGTTCTAAGGCGCGTAAGCGCACAAAAAGCTCTTTGATGCTAAATGGTTTACTCAAAAAATCATCGGCACCTAATTCATAGCCAGTGATACGATCGTCTTCATTATCCCGTGCAGAGACCATCAATACCGGCGTTGAGCATTCCCGAGCTTTTAGCAGCTCAAAACCATTCATTTGCGGCATGACCAAATCGAGCACTATGATGTCGGGTGCAAAACGTTCAATGCATGCCAGGCCATCGACACCATTCACCGCACATTCAACTTCATGCCCTTGCGTGCCCAAGGCATCGGCCAACCAAGCACTAAACAAGGGATCATCATCGACTAAGAGTATTTTACTCATCCTTAAAACCCAAACGAGAATCTATATCATTTATATTACCATGCGAATCGAAATGACTCTAGGTCTATTACATTCGTTAAGAAATGTGATGTTGAAAACTGTGAACAAAATACGATATTAGGGGAAAATAAAACGAAGAATGGCTATTGAAAAATGACGAGTCAAATGATGGTAAGCCACTGAATAATCTGTTCTGGCTCTACTCTGCAATAAAAAAGCGCCCTAAGGCGCTTTTTAAACACTAAGAGTATTAACTTAGCTTAGAACTTAACCGTTACACCACCGTATATTACACGGCCGATAGTGTCGTACACTTCTGGAACTGTACCACCATCACTACCATTAGATACAGTAACTGGTTTTTCATCTGTAAAGTTCTTAACACCTAAACTGACAGTCGTCATGTCATTGATATGATAAGAACCAGAAATGTTATGGTACAAAATTGAATCTACATCAGTACCTTCAGCTAAATCAGTCATACCGCCGATATAACGGTTGAAGTACATAACACTCCAGTCATCTTGGCCAGCTGAAAGACTAAAGTTGTTACGAACGCGAGCATAAGCACCAAAGTTACCATCGATAGTGCCAGTATATTTCTTACCATCCTGCTCGAAGTTGACTAAATAAGTTGTATCATTGTTAACTTTCCAATCTAAACCAATCAGCTCGAAGCTATAGGCTAAATTGAAATCAACACCACTCGTATCTTGTGTTCCGACGTTGGTTAACGCATTGGTTAGGTTATCTAAATCACCATTCGCACCAATATTGAAAATTTCACAAGATGCAGCACCAGTAGTATCACCAGTTGTTTGGAATCTATGACATGCATCTAATCCAGCTTGTGTGTCCATACGCGCAATTGCGTTGTCCACTTTGAAACGCCAATAGTCAAGAGTCACTGACATACCATCAACATAGCTTGGAGAATAGACTAGGCCAGCGGTGTAAGACTCTGATTCTTCAGGTTTTAGATCTGGATCTGATGTACGATTTACTAAGATTTGTGGATCTTGAGCATTTCCCCATGGATCATCTAAGTAATCAAATGAACCAGAGTTACCGCCGTACAATTCACTCACACTCGGTGCACGGAAACCAGTAGCGGCCACACCACGTATCATTAAATCATCTGTTGCTGTGTAGGTTAAACCAATCTTCCAAGTTGTCGCTTTGCCGAAAGTAGAGTAATCGTCTAAACGCAGCGCAAATTCACCCGTTAATTTTTCAGTGAAAGGTACACTCACTTCTTGGAAAATAGAGATAACGTTGTAGTTACCATCGGTTGGATCCTGTTGCGCTGCAGTGCTTTCCCCTGCAACAACAACTGGATCTGGATTATAGAAACCACTTTCACGACGGTATTCAGCACCAATAGCAAAGCCAACTGCACCCGCTTTCAAGTCAAACAATTCACCATTTAAACCTGCAGAAAGTGTTTGTTGCTCGTTACCACCATTAGCTTGTTCAGAATAACCAACTTCATTGATCATTTGCTGCGTTAACGGTGCGCCGCTAAACCATGCATCTGGATTTGCGTAAATTGACGCAGTCATGTCTGATGCATTGATAGAGTTATCTACCGCGGTTTTAGCTTGGTTTTTACCATAGGTGTAAGTTAGATCCCAGTTCATACCAGTATGAACATCTAAGGTACCTGCTAAACCACCAGATAAACGCCAAGTGTCGGTATCTTGAGTATAAATACGAGGACCAACATCGTTAGTACGACGACGATAGTTCACTAAACCCTTATCATCGGCTTCAATACCAGCAGCAAGCATAGCACTATCAAGTGTTACACATGGTGCACCAGCTGCGACGCCAGCTGCACCACAAACATTGAGCATAATATCTGCAGGTTGAGCAGCCATTTGCTGATTAGAGCGACGGTTGGTATAAATAGCATCTGCTGTTAACACTACATCGTTACCTAGCTCTTGAGTCATGTTTGCAAATAAACTACGACGTTCGCTCGGTGTTTGATAATAACTATCTTGTGTGAAGTCATAACCAGTACTTCGTGCTACCCAATTACCATTAGCGTCTTGAACTTTACCACCTAAAGTACCCGTTGGAATAAATGAACTTGCACCTGGTTCAGTCCAATCACGATCACCTTGAATGACGCTACGACGATCAGAGAACGCAGCACCAATAGTGTAGTTACCACCATCGGTATTGAAACCGTATAATGCACTTACGTCGCCATTACGGCCATCGCCTTTATCAGTGCCACTACCGTTGAAGTCTAATTGGAAACCCTCAAAGTCTTTCTTAGTAATAATGTTCACTACACCGGCAATCGCATCTGAACCGTAAACCGCAGAAGCGCCATCTTTCAGAATTTCAACACGGGCAATCATAGCCACTGGGATTGAGTTCAAATCGACTGAACTATCGGCACCAGAACCTGAGTTCACCATACGGCGACCATTCAGTAATACAAGCGTTCGTTGTGAACCCATACCACGTAAATCAACTTGCGCAACGCCATCAGCACCGTTGTTAGTGCTCGACCCAACGGCAGCCCCTGCCATTGAGGTTTGTACTTGTAGCATCTGGTCTACAGAAGTGAAACCTTCTGCTTTAATCGCAGCAGCATCAATAACGGTTACAGGAGAAGCTGTCTCCATATCTTGGCGCTGAATGCGTGAACCCGTGACCTCAATACGTTCAACTTTTGCTTTTTCTTCCGCAGCAAATGCGCTTGACGTTACAAATGCACCTGAAGTGATAGATGCAACGATAGCTAAGTTAATAGCCGACGCAACTTTGGTTCTTTTGATCATGTATGAATGCTCCCTAGTCTTACTATTATTTTTATGCTTACAGCTTGTACAACTATTGCTGTACTAGTGTTGCAGTCGATACTGAGGATTCACTTTAATTCCGTCAACGCTCAAAATATTAACCAACAGAAGGCTTTTGTTAAAAAATATGGTCTTTTATGTTTACTTTTGTGGCTGTTATTTTTTTTAATACTTAAATTATACATTTTTCCAGAGATTAAGACTTAGTGATGACAAATATACAGCCTCTAACACTGTTAACAAGTAACAACACAGCAACATATCGAGTATCAATAAATGTGACGCAGATCACACTTCGGCAAATAACCATAACCACAACTTAGAACAGAATGTTGATTAACTATTGCTAAAAATGCATAGCTATAGACATGATCAGCTAACCTGACGCTTAAAACCCTAAGATAAATGTGCTAAATCAGCATCTAAGGAAAGATACAGCCAGTATCAATTGTAATATTTATGCAAATAAATATTGCCTCACACTGAATAGAAACAATATGGATACAAACAGTTCCGCATAACGCGTCGATTAAAAAGATACTCAATTGATTAGTTATTTTGAGGATTTAATAAGCTACAGCCTATTTGTAAAGTTAAGTTAATCTAAGTAAAAAGCAGTTCCAATAAGTAAACTGGCCTTTTATAGTACAAAAATCACACCACGTAGATGCATTTATTAATAAATATCGGTTTAGCTAATTAGCCATAAATAATTAGTATTTATGTAAATATCATTATTTCTGTATTAATAAAAACCAGAAATTGCTGTAATACTTCTATTGATTAATAGAGTTTAATATTAACAAAACCGATATATGTATACTCACAAAAATCCTCACATCCTCTACAATGAACGGCCTATTAAAACATAGTCTTTTTTGTTCAAGAGTCGTTTTTGCTTCACCCAAACTGTACGCAAAGGTAAATCTCACCCATAAAAAAGCGACCACTTAGGTCGCCTTTCATTATCGGTATTATCAAGCAGATGACTATTCTGGTTTGATTAGCTCAAAATGCTGGTATGCCCGTGCGGTTGCAATTCGGCCGCGGGGCGTGCGTTGGATAAACCCTTGCTGGATCAAGAAAGGTTCTAACACATCTTCGATGGTTTCACGCTCTTCGCCGATGGCTGCGGCTAAGTTATCCAGTCCTACTGGGCCGCCCATAAATTTATCGATAATAGCCAGTAACAATTTGCGATCCATATAATCGAAACCTTCACTATCCACATCTAACAAGTCTAAAGCGTGTTCGGCCACAAACTTAGTGACGGCACCGTCATGCTTCACCTGCGCGTAATCCCGTACGCGGCGCAGCAATCGGTTGGCTATTCTCGGTGTACCGCGTGAACGGCGCGCGATTTCAAAGGCGCCTTCAGCATCAATATCCAGCTCCATTACCTGCGCCGAACGCGTGACTATGGTGCTTAAATCTTTGATGTTATAAAACTCAAGCCGCAGCGGGATCCCAAAACGCGCCCGCAGTGGTGAGGTTAACGCCCCTGCCCGTGTTGTCGCGCCCACTAGAGTGAACGGCGGTAAATCAAGCTTAATAGAACGCGCCGCAGGTCCTTCACCTATCATGATATCCAGCTGATAATCTTCCATCGCCGGATACAAAATCTCTTCTACCACAGGGCTTAATCGATGGATTTCATCGATGAATAACACATCACCGGATTCAAGATTGGTCAAGAGGGCTGCAAGATCGCCCGCTTTTTCAAGCACGGGGCCCGAGGTGGACTTAATATTCACTCCCATCTCGTTCGCCACAATCATAGCCAAGGTGGTTTTACCCAGTCCTGGCGGACCGTAGATCAACATATGATCTAAGGCTTCATTACGATTCTTTGCCGCTTGAATAAACACCTTAAGTTGCGCCCGAGTGTCATCTTGGCCCGTGTATTCATCGAGCATTTTAGGGCGCATTGCCCTGTCGATGGATTCATCTTGAGCTTGGATCTGCGGCTGGATGAGTCTATCTGCCTCAATCATTATTATTCCTTCTCGCAGCTTTCATCTTAATTATCATCATTCAATTAAAGCATCGACTTAAGGGCAGCTTTGATCAGTGTTTCTGAATCCATGCCCTCTTTGTAGGCTGCAGAAACCGATTTACTCGCCTGCGGCGGTTTATAACCCAGCGAAATTAAAGCTGAAATAGCATCTTCTTCTGCGCTATTGACTGTCGGCGCAGGAGAGTAATTAGATTGCAGCACAAACTCACGCTCTGAGCCTGCAGAGGCTTCCATCAAGCTCTTGAGCTTATCGCGCATTTCAACCAGTAACCGCTCAGCGGTTTTCTTGCCCACACCGGGTAATTTCACTAAGGTCACTATGTCATCGCGCTCAACGCAACCCACAAATTCTGCGGCTGTCATGCCTGATAAAATGGTCAGCGCGAGCTTGGGACCGACACCATTGGTCTTGATCAGTAAGCGAAATAACGCCCTTTCCTGCTTAGTGATAAAACCATAGAGAAGCTGTGCATCTTCACGCACCACAAAATGGGTGTAGACCATAGCTTCGTGATTAACTTCAGGCAGCTCATAAAAGCTAGTCAGCGGCATCTGCAACTCGTAACCCACACCATTAACATCGATCAAAATTTCTGGTGCTTGTTTCTCAACGAGCACGCCCCGTAAACGACCTATCATCTGTACCGTCCGTATGTTCTTGCCGTTGCCCGGCCACTCAATGCAATTAAACTCTGGCTGGTGTGATAATGACACACAGCAACACCGAGTGCATCTGCGGCGTCAGCTTGTGGGGCTGCGGGTAATTTAAGTAGTTGTTGGATCATGTGTTGTACTTGGGCTTTCTGTGCTCGCCCCGTCCCCACAACTGCGCTCTTAATTTGCGTCGCACTGTATTCAGCCACAGGTAAATTGGCAACTGTGGCAGCAACAATGGCCGCGCCGCGTGCTTGGCCTAACTTGAGCGCAGAATCGGCATTTTTTGCCATAAACACCCGTTCAATCGCAAATTCGTCCGGTTGATACTGACGAATAATTTCAGTGATCCCATCAAAAATTTGCTTGAGCCTACCAGGAAGCTCTTCAGACGAAGTGCGAATACAGCCACTGCCGAGGTAAATCTGATGCCGTCCCTGACATTGGATCACGCCGTAGCCTGTGATCCGCGAACCTGGGTCAACACCTAAAATAATTGCCATTAAATGCCTTATAAGGGATCTGAATGTTCGTCTCAGTTCATATAACGTGTATTCAAAGTTAGCGTGTTCGAGCTGAAATTGGACTAAACTGACACCCAAATCCAGCTCACGGCCAACCTAACCTAGGTTTGCCATCACGTCATCGGAGATTTCCGCATTATGATACACTTCTTGCACATCGTCATGATCTTCAAGGGTATCGATAAGGCGCATAAATTTTTCGGCGGTGTCAAGATCAAGCTCAGCTTTAGTTGAGGCTATCATTGCGATTTCAGCGTTATCTGCCACAAAACTAGCCTTATCGAGTGCCTCTTTCACCGTATAGAAATCAACGGGATCGGTGAATACATCTATAGCACCATCATCATAGCTGACAATATCTTCCGCGCCCGCTTCAAGCGCCGCCTCCATCAGTGCATCTTCATCGGTTCCCGGCGCATAGGATAACACCCCACGTTTAGTGAATAGATAAGAAACCGACCCATCCGTACCTAAATTGCCGCCCGATTTACTAAACGCATTGCGCACACCGCTCACCGTCCGATTACGATTGTCCGTCATGGTTTCGACCATAACAGCGGTGCCGCCAGGGCCATAACCTTCATAGAGAATGGTTTCGAGTTGCTGACCTTCTAACTCACCGGCGCCGCGTTTAATCGCGCGCTCAACCGTATCGCGGGTCATATTGCCACCGAGGGCTTTATCAATGGCGACACGTAATCGTGGATTGGAATCGGGATCTGAGCCGCCTTCACGGGCTGCGACGGTTAATTCGCGAATGAATTTAGTAAAGAGTTTACCGCGTTTAGCATCTTGAGCTGCTTTACGGTGCTTAATGTTGGCCCATTTACTGTGACCTGCCATGGGAAGTCTCCTTAACTGAGGTGTCATCGCATAGCTTATCAAGAGCCGAGGTGTAATGGATTGAATAACGGCTATGTAGGATTGAACTAACTGATATTGATAAGCAAAGAAATGACGGTTCACTAAAACAGACCGAGGCTTGCGCCTCGGTTTTCGGTACGACTAAAAATAACTGATAAGGACTAATGCTAATAGACTAACGCCAATCGACTAATGCCAATCGCCTTTCACAAAACGAGCTACACAACGTCGACTTGAATAAGGTCGATTTACATAAGATCGATTTACAAAAGTCCTCTTACGAAAGATCAGTCTTCCGTTTTAACGGCTTTCTCAACCACGGCAATGCCAAGTTCAGCTAACTGCTGTGGATTAGCAAATCCTGGTGCGTTAGTCAGCGGACAAGCGGCTGTAGTCGTTTTCGGGAACGCCATCACATCACGGATTGAGCTTGCGCCCGTCATCAGCATGATGATGCGATCTAAACCAAACGCTAAACCTGCATGTGGCGGAGTACCGTAACGCAGCGCTTCTAACAGGAAGCCGAACTTCTCTTTAGCTTCTTCGTCGGTAATACCCAAAATACGGAATACCGCAGACTGCATTTCTTGGTTGTGGATACGCACTGAACCACCGCCTAATTCGCAGCCGTTTAATACCATATCGTAAGCATCAGAAACGCGATTGGCTGGGTTAGCTTCAAGTTCTGCTGCGGTTACGCCACGCGGTGCGGTGAACGGATGGTGAACGGCATGGAAGCTACCGTTGATCTTCTCAAACATCGGGAAGTCAACCACCCACAGTGGACGCCATTGACCTTCAAGTAAATCAAAGTCTTCGCCCGCTTTAAGACGCAGTGCGCCCATAGATTCGGCAACCACAGTCGCTTGATCTGCACCAAACAGGATAATGTCGCCAGTTTGCGCTGCCGTGCGGCTCACGATTTCATTGACTATGCTTTCGTTTAAGAATTTCAGCACAGGTGATTGAATGCCTTCTAAGCCAAGGCTTAGGTCATTAATCTTCATCCACGCTAAGCCTTTAGCACCATAAATGCCAACAAACTTAGTATAATCATCTATTTGCTTACGAGACAGTGCAGCGCCGCCAGGAATACGCAGTGCAGCAACACGGCCTTCTTCATCGTTAGCAGGGCCTGAGAATACCGCAAATTCCACTTCTTTGAGTAAATCGGCAATGTCCACCAGCTCTAATGGGTTACGTAAATCTGGCTTATCTGAACCGAAACGACGCATCGCTTCGTTGTAGGTCATGCGTGGAAACTCGCCCAGATCAACGTTCAGCATTTCAAGGAACAGACCGCGCATCATCTCTTCGGTTTTGGCCATCACTTGCTCAGAGCTCATGAAAGACGTTTCGATATCGATTTGGGTGAATTCTGGCTGACGGTCGGCACGTAAGTCTTCATCACGGAAGCATTTTACGATTTGATAGTAACGATCAAAGCCTGACATCATCAGCAACTGTTTAAACAGCTGTGGCGATTGTGGCAAGGCAAAGAACTGACCTTTATAAGTCCGGCTTGGTACTAAATAATCTCGGGCACCTTCTGGGGTTGCCTTGGTCAGGATCGGTGTTTCTATGTCTAAGAAGCCGTTTGAGTCGAGGAAACGACGAACAGAACTGGTCACTTTAGCGCGGAAAATTAATCGCTGCGCCATTTCTGGGCGACGTAAATCTAAGTAACGATACTTAAGACGTTGCTCTTCGCTGTTATTCTGGTAGTTATCCATGCTCAATGGCAGTGGATCGGCAGCGTTGATGATCGTCAAGGCTTGGCCTAAGACTTCAATCTCACCCGTCTTCATTTGACCATTGACTTGGCTGTCAGGACGGGCGCGAACTAGGCCTTTAACCTGAACGCAAAATTCGGCGCGCAGCGTGCTGGCGACATTGAACACCTCAGGTAAGTCTGGATCATAGACCACTTGGATCAGACCTTCTCTGTCTCTTAAATCTAAAAAGACAACGCCACCCAAATCACGGCTACGATTAACCCAACCTACCAAGGTAACTTCTTGTCCAACGTGAGACTTATTGACGTCTCCACAATAATGACTGCGCATCTAACTCTATCCTTTATCCGGAAACCGGTGCTTTGGAAATAATCAAAACGAGATAAAAGCGGCATTATAGTAAAATAATGCCGATTACCAAAGTACTTCACACTTAGGCGGTGAAGTATCAAACAGTTTTACGCCCTTGACTAGAGGCGAACGCACTATCTGAGCATGAGCGTTCAAAAAAACATCAAGCTGTGCGATAACAACGCCCGCCGCAACTTTTTGCTTGGTACATCAGTTGATCGGCTTTTTTCAATAAGCCTATCGCGGTATCACCATCGCGGGGATAAATCACCACGCCCATACTGACCGCTATGCTGACACTGACGCCTTGAATAAGCAAAGGGCTCGACAGTGCCAGTAGAATATTATCAGCAACTTGGGTTGCAGCATCGAGATCTTGCACACGATTTAGCAGGATAACAAACTCATCGCCGCCAAATCGCGCCACGGTATCTGAGCCACGGATAACCTTGGTTAACTTTTGGGCGACCTGTACTAGCAATTCATCGCCAATCGGATGACCATGTTGATCATTGATTTGTTTAAACCCATCCAGATCGATAAATAGCAAGGCAAAATGAGCTTGCTCGCGCTGATGGGACAATAAAGCTTGGGCTAATCTGTCATCGAGCAAGGCGCGGTTAGGTAACTGAGTCAAAGCATCGTGGTTCGCCACATGCAACAAACGTTTTTCAGCGACTAATCGCTGTGTGATCTCACGATTTAAGCGGCGATTCACGAACAACACCGCCACCATCACTGAGCATAAGACTATTACGCCAAATACGATATAACGCAGCCATTGCAGATAGTTAGCGTTTTCTGTCGCCACAGTAAATGATACCCAGCGCGTATATATTTTTTGTTGATGTTGAGCATCAACCAAAGCCAAGGCTTTGTTAATCAACGGCACCAGCGGCGCAAACTGAGGATAAACACCAATATGGCTATGCTGATCGGCAAGATCACTCAGCAGCGACATTTTCAGCGTCGGGTAGTGGCTGGTCTTAAGCTCAGAGGCCAATGTCACCACTTTATCGATAAACACATCCGCATTGCCATTCGTCACCGCCGCCAATCCCGCCTGCGTATTTGGCACTATCACTAACTTGAGTGAAGGTTCCAGACTCATCAATTGTGCCACCAAATGATAGCCCTCGACCACAGCCACCCTTTGCCCTGCGAGCTGGGCAATATTGAATACCGAGACTTGTTCCAATTGTGACACTAAGGCCCACGGCGATGGCCAATAAGCCTCACTAAACGCTAAACGCTGCTGGCGCTCCGCCGTTTGGGCGACACTGCCGGCTAAACTCACCTCGCCCTTTTGCAGTGCGTCGATTAACGAATGCCAATCATCAAAGGCAACGGGCGTGAGCTTAAGTTTGAGCTGTTCCTTGAGTAATTTGACGATATCGCTATTGATCCCCGCAAACTCGCCCTGCTCATCCATAAACTCCATCGGCGGCCATTGCTTTAAATAGCCCACTTTTAGCTCGCCTACACTTTCCACATAGGCCTGTTCTGCAGGACTTAAACTGACATGACGCTCCGCTTGAGTAAAAACATGATCTTTGGGATTGAGCATCCATTTATTTTCAATATCGGCAAACTCTTGATTGCTAATACTGTTAAACCCATTGGCGATCCGCTGCGTCAGGCCAGGATCATCACTGCGAGTCAGCACATAAATATTGGTGCTAAATTCAAGATCGGGATACTGACTAAAGTCAGACCAGCCTTTATTGAGCAGCAAATAATGGGATGTCCATGCACCCGAAGCCACAAAGCCGACAATCTCACCCGATCTCGCGCCCGCGACCATAGCATCCATATTGTCGTAATAGCGCAATGCCACTTGGGGTAAGGCTTTACGTAACTCTACGAGATAAGGCGCCGTCGGCACCACCCCGATACGTTTGCCTTTTAAGCTGTCTAAATCGGTTAACTGTTGCTGATAGAGAAAGAGTCGACTCTTAACCGTATATAAATGCCAAGCCCGACTAAGCCCCGTTTTGACATCCTCGCTCTCAGGATAACCAATATGGGCATCGGCAAGACCACGGCGAACATCATCCACGCTGGAGTTCATATCGCCAGAAATATAATCAACGGCGATACCGGTTTTCTCAGACCAAAGCTGCCACATGTCTACATACAAGCCATGGGGTAAGCCATCAACACCTAAGTCCACAAAAGGCTCGACGCCCAGTTGCATGGAAATAACAATCCCAGCTTGTTGACGTTGATAACCAAGCCATCGTCGCTCCGTTTGCTGGATAAAGTGTGCATCGAGCGCGGTGAAACCTTTATTGATCCTATCGACCAAATCAAGATTGCCTTTTTTGACCGCAGGAACAAATTGCATCGCCTTAATTTGGATACGCGCCGTATTGGGATAATTCGCGGCAATCTCTTGGGATGAAGCGGGATCTTTCAAATAACCTTCTAAGCCCGCAAACACCATAATCTCGCCAGCGGCGACCCCAGCGAGTAATTTCTCACGACTTTCGTAACGTTTAAACACAAGCTGAGGTTCGATACGGTGCAATTCCGCTTCATGAGACGAAGCCGATACCACACCAATTTGAAAGGGGATCAGTTCTTTAATGGACTTTTTACCCTGCAGGGATTTATGCAAATACAAAAAAGTCCCCACATCGGCGATGGGCACAGCAAAGTCGAACTCTTGCTCACGCTCAGGGGTTTTCCCCATGCCGATATGCACTTGCGCCTTACCTTGCCGCAGTTGGTCAAGGGACTCGTGCCAGTGGCGCGCCACAAAAATCACTTGGGTATGGCTTTGTTTCGCCCATTCTTTCCATAAATCGACCAGTAGTCCGGTCGGTTCACCATCGTTGTCGACATATTGATAGGGAAAACTATCTTCACCCATAACGAGGATTAATGGCTCATCGGGCAATGGGCTTGCCTGCCCTGTTATGCTCAAAAAACAGCTGCACAAGATCACAATTAAGTGGATCACAAACTTCAAGTTGAGCCCTTAGTACTTGATGTACATGTAACGATTTTGTTATCTATGGCGTATTAGACAAAAATTTATCGCAAATTACCAGTATGAGACTTGCTGCTAATCGATCGGATTCGTTAAAATGCCGGGTTGAATTCCCATGAAAAATCTCAGATGAACGTTTCTCAAGACACTATCTACGCTCAAGCGAGCGAGCATATTAGCGATTTCCAGTTTGATAACCGTGTAGCAGGCGTCTTCAGTGACATGATCCGCCGCTCTGTGCCTGGATATACGCAAATTATCAATACCATAGGCGATTTTGCAGATCGTTTCGTCATGCCAAATACTCAAATTTACGATTTGGGTTGCTCACTCGGCGCCGCGACCTTAAGTATTCGTCGCCAAATCCAAGGTCGCCAATGTCGCATTATCGCCGTGGATAACAGTGAATCTATGGTTGCCCGCTGCCAAGAAAACCTGAATGCCTATGTTAGCGATACTGACGTTGATCTGATTTGCGGTGATATTCGCGATATCGATATTCAAAATGCCTCACTGGTGGTACTCAATTTCACCTTGCAATTTTTACCGCCAGAAGACAGAGAAACCCTGATTGCCAAGATTTATCAGGGCCTAAACCCCGGTGGGATATTAGTGCTGTCAGAAAAAATTCGCTTCGAAGATGCCCCGATCCAAACCCTATTGGAAGAACAGCATTTAGACTTTAAACGCGCTAATGGCTACAGCGAACTCGAGATCAGCCAAAAACGCAGTGCGCTGGAAAATGTCATGAAGCCTGACACCTTAACCACGCATCAACAACGCCTAACCAGCCAAGGCTTCAGTCACTTTAGTCTCTGGTTCCAATGCTTTAACTTTGCTTCTATGGTGGCCATCAAGTGATCAGCTTTAGCTCGTTTTACCAACAAATCGCCGATTCAAATCTACAGCATTGGCTCGAAACCCTGCCGAGCATTTTAGGTAAGTGGCAACGGGAACATAAACACGGCAACTTGCCAAAGTGGGAAAAAGTGCTCAACAAGCTGCACTATCCTGCTCCCGACCAAGTGGATTTTGTCGATAGCGTGACCGTCGGTAGTGGCGAGCAACTCAGCCCAGGCGAAAAAGAGAAGTTAGAAAACCTACTGCGCCTATTTATGCCATGGCGTAAAGGCCCCTTCCACATTCACGGTATCCATATCGATACCGAATGGCGCAGTGACTGGAAATGGGATCGCGTTAAGCAACATATTTCGCCGCTGAAAAACCGCACTGTGCTCGATGTCGGTTGCGGCAGTGGTTATCACATGTGGCGCATGTTGGGTTCTGGCGCCAAACGTGTCGTCGGTATCGACCCTTCACCGTTGTTTTTATGTCAGTTTGAAGCGGTAAAACGGTTAGCTGGTACACATCATCCCGTGCACTTGTTGCCCCTTGGCATTGAAGAGTTGCCACCGCTTGATGCATTCGACACCGTTTTTTCCATGGGCGTTTTGTATCACAGACGCTCTCCTATCGATCACTTGCTACAACTGCGTGATCAGTTGCGCACCGGTGGTGAGCTAGTGTTAGAAACGTTAGTGATAGATGGCAACGAAAACGCCGTACTCGTGCCTCAAGATAGATATGGCAAAATGAATAATGTATGGTTCATTCCGTCAGTTGCCGCGCTCATGCTCTGGTTAAAGAAGTGTGATTTTACCGACATACGTTGTGTCGATACCGATGTCACCGCCCTTGCTGAGCAACGCCGTACCGACTGGATGCCCAACGAGTCACTGGTTGAATACTTAGATCCTAACGACATCACCAAAACAGTTGAAGGTTATCCTGCGCCCAAACGTGCTACGATTATCGCAGTGAAAAATCAACCTAATCAAGATTTAACCTGACCTTTTCAGTCTGAAGTCTGCAAATATCAGCCATAGCGTCCTCAATGTTCGAGTGGGTAATGGCTGATATCAATCGCCGAAAGATCACTATTCCTCTCCTTTATCTGGAATATACAAGTGTTCAGCCGCTCATTGTTACTCCTTCCTGAATAGCAATACATTTGCGACTCTCACCCTTACCGTTGACATCCATAACATAACAGGGTTTCATGCATAACAATGACTTGAAGCTAGCTCAATTAGATACTAAGCCAAAGTTAACTCATTCCATCACAAATGCAGAACACATAACCCATGTTAAAACCCACTTTACTGGTTAGCCTGCTTGGCTTGAGCCTTTATGTTACAAATGCCGCCTACGCAGCGCCAAGTCCTGTCCCCCTCTTAGTGGAGCAATGTCTACGTTTGCCAAACATTGAGCTTGCATCTGCCTTCGCCAACGCACGCTTAACAACAGCACAATTAACCTTGGCTCAGCAGGCGCTTATTTTTGAGCAACAGACGATAGGACTCAATAATATCAACGACAGGCTCAACTATTACCGTGGGTTTAACTTACCGAGTGAAGAACGCGAAGGCTTACTCCAATGCCAGTTACACCTCGCCGATACCCTGTCGCAACTTCTCAACCAAGCAGAATTTAGCCAACTGGCTTACGCATTAGCCCAAGGTAATGCAGAACAAATACTGTTGAGCCAACAGCTTAAACAGTTACTACAACAGCATTGGAGCGGCGAGGAAAAAGCGAAATTGCATACGGCGCAGGCCAGCATAGGCCAAGGGTTAGGCAGTCAACAATTTAGTCTTGCCTTCAATGACAGCCAATGCCAACCCGAACCGACTCAGCAGCAACATTATCTGCATAAAGAAGATGATAAAAATGACGAGCTGAAGCGTAGCAGTGCAAAGCAAAGCGATTTTTCTGGCACTATCGTCAGCTACTTACTGACACAGGAAAACGCCCTATGCCGCCAAAACGTATGGCAAGCCTACCAAGCCAGAGCGAGTGAAACCAATCAAACGGCATTACAGCGAATTGCAGAGCAGCGCCAACAAGCCGCCACTGCGGCAGGCTTTACCGATTACAGCGCCTTAGCGCTTAGTTCGCAGCAGTTATCATCCCCCGAGTTGGTCAAAGCCTTTCTCGATAGCCAAACCCAAGATTTGCAAGTGGCTCCCTGGGATATTGGACGTACACTGTCACAACAAGCATCAGCCAAGGGCCCCACATGGCAGACCTCAGACGTCTTGAGTCGCAGCTTTACTTATCTGCAAGTGTTTGGTTTACAGTTTGAGACCATAGCAACCGCCAACGTCGAGAAAACACCAACCGATCCTAATGGGCCGCATATTGTCAGGGTCTACCACCAGCAAAGATTGCTGGGTGAAATCTATGTGGCGTACAACCAAAATCCACAGCAAAGTAGTCAACAGCAGACATTGCGCCAAAGTGTACTCGGCCAGCAATTTGGACAACAGGCGTTGGATCTTAAGCCACAACTGAGTAACTACAAAGACATTGAACAGTTAACCGAATCCATCGCTTTAGCAGTGGCGTCCCTTGCTAAAGCGAGTCATTTCTACCTCAACAATGCCATGGGGCAGAGTCAGGATAGCTATTTTGTAGCGAGTCTCTGGTTAGCTGAAGTGCTGCGCCATCAACTCTTTCCGCAGTTTGAACAAGATTATTTACACGAGCGTGAAACATTAGCTAAAGCTTATTCGAAACAGCTCAAAGTTTTTCGAGCTAAGGTTGCAGTTAACTTTTACCAAGACGCAAATTCACAAGTCTATCCTGATATCGGTGCAGAGTTTAGTGCCAGCTTTGGCCAAGATTGGCCGCAAACCAAGGATTATCCCTACAGCTTTAATGCTATCGCCAACGAAGGACCGCTTTACTACCAATCACTCTGGCAAGCATCGTTAGCGAAGCTGATTGATCAAGCCACATTAGGCTGCCAAGACAAACTTCAATTATTCAATTTGTTAGTCGTCAATGAAGACGCTTTAAACCTAAGTGAACAATTGAGTGCAGTCATTGGTGCGCCCGTTGATAGCGCTTCGCTGATCCAAAGGCTCTCAGATAGCGATTCGGAACATGCTAGTAATTCTGGCAATCAAGCTTTCGAGTCCACAGGCTCTTGTGCGTTTTAAGTGTTAATACTTAGGATGTGTTTGTGACTCGGTCGGGCGCAAACACAGCAAATCGTCATAATTTGCCTCTCTATCCCCTCAATCACTTAGCGCGACATAGCTAGCAGTATGTCGTGAGAATGACTGACTCTATGATATTTAATTGAAAAAGTCGTAAGAAGTGGCCACTATAAGCCTCAATCTATCGTTTTTTTGAGATTATAATGACTCGAGCTAAATCTACCTTAGAACAATGGCGTATTTTGCAAGCTGTGGTCGATTTTGGTGGCTATGCCCAAGCGGCCGAAAGACTCAACAAGAGTCAATCGTCACTTAACCATGCCGTTGCCAAATTACAGCATCAGTTAGGTATAGAACTACTCGAAGTCAAAGGCCGTAAAGCCTATCTCACCCAGCAAGGCGAAGTACTGCTGCGCCGCTCACGGCATGTCACCCAAGCCGTCAATGAGTTAGAACAACTCGCGAGTAATCTCGAACAAGGGTGGGAACCAACACTCACGCTTGCCCGCGAAATTATCTATCCGATGGAAAGTTTAGTGTGTGCCCTCAATTCATTTCTGCCCCACAGCCGTGGCACACGCATCATCATGCTTGATTCTGTGATCACTGGCACCCAAGAGCTCATTCTGCAGGGTAAAGTCGATATTGCAATCTGTGCAGGGGTACCGCCTAAAGGGTATTTATCCGAACCCATATGTGAACAAGAACTCTTCCTCGTCTGTCATCCAAGTCACCCACTCGCAGACTTAGGCACAATTGAAGACGATAAACTACTGGCACAGTATTTACAGTTAGTGATCAAAGATACTGGCGTGCAATCCAATATTGATATCGGCTGGCTCAAAGCTGAGCAGCGCTGGACAGTCTCTAACTTCCACGAGGCAAAAGTCATTCTTAACCAAGGTATTGGCTTCTGTTGGGTCCCCTCTTTCTTAGTCCAAGAGGAATTAGCTTCCGGCAAGTTAGTGCGTTTACATCTTGATGGCAGTCAAAAACGCCGCATCATGTTGAGCCTAGTGATCCCCAATAGGGATCAACAAGGACCAGCATCCAAACTGCTTGCCTCTTTGATTTTACAACAACATGGAATTGAACCGACGAGTAGCAACTAATAGCATGAAACCAAATCATGGGAATTGTTAAAGCTTAAGCTTACACACTAAAGTCAACATAGCGCGCTGGGTGCTTGCCCAAGTATTGCGGCTGAATAAATCCTGCTCCTTGCGATGCATTATCTTCAGCACTTGACTCACTCTGCAGTGACGCACTTCGATTTTCACTCGCACTGAAACTTGATGGCGGCTCGTTTACAGGGGCTAGATTAGAAGGCTGAATATTGACTTGCTGCGTTACGTCAGCACGGACTGAAGGTCCAATACTGGCTTGTGCAACAGCGGCATAATAACGACTTGCGGTACTATCGGGTCTTGGAATAAAACGGGTCGCTAAATCAGCAGCAGTTGATGCTTCTCCAAATGCTAAGGTTGCAGTCGGCGGCTCAATGGTTTCCACTGTCGTTGACGTATTGACTGAGCCGCTGGTACTCGAGATATTAGACGGCGTTTCCGAACTAATAGCAGAACTTGTGTCAGTCGTCGCTGCAGTTTTGGCCGTCTGCGCTTCAACCCTTTGAATGAGCTTGTCGACTGCATCTGAGACTGGTGTTGAGACGGCACTTTGGGGCTGAGCAATATTACCTGACTCATCAACGTCTCCCGTCACTACAGGTGTATGTTTTTCTAACGGTGGCAACTCTTTTATTTGTGCATCTGCGTCTATTAATGTTTGAGTCGTTTGCAAGTCAACAATTTGTTTTTGTCGCTCCTCTGCCAGCATCACTTTAGCTTCATTCATTTTTTGCAAGGCTTCAGCGGCAACGCGAATATCCGCAGAAGAAGGATCAACCGGAGCCATTGCCGCCGCGTACACTTGTTTCATTTTGTTTATCGTTGCGAGTGGATCGCCTCCGACAGCAGAAACATCAATCTGCACTTCACCATCGGTGGCATAACGTTGGCCATCGGCACCCTTCTCATACTTAAAACTCGGACTCTGAGCGTATTGCCCGCCGACCGTGGCATGGGCATGTTCATGGGCTTTAACCTCAGAATCTCTGGCTTTAAGTGAGTCGAGCTGTTGTTGCTGTTCCGCCTGCGCTTTTTCTTGGGCTTGCTTTACTTGCTCCTGAGCTTGCTGTGCCTGTGATTGCGCTTGTGACTGTTGTTGCTTTGCTTGTTCTGCTGCCACAGCTTGCTGTTTCTGCGACGCTTCTTCCTGTGCTTGCTTTTCAAGCTGATTATCATTTTTAGCAAAAACAGCGGCTAAGGCTTGCTGGCGATCATCGGGGTTAGACGCTATAGCAGGATCTTCTACCTGACTGACTTGAGCCTTAGCGTCACCGAAAACCTGAGTAAATTGTTCCAACACTGTCGGTTGAGCCACTTCATTGCGAGCGGATTGATCTACTGCTTTTGCAGCGTTTGACTGCTCAACAGTCACTGTACTCGCTGCTGAACTATTACTACTTATATTTCCAGAAGTGTTATTTACAGAGCTGTTACCTGCCGAGTTAGAGGTGGATGAATCAACTACCGCAGCGCCAGTAAAAACAGTTTGTGGCCCAAACACTGCGTCTAAATCAGGCGTTATTGGAGAAACACTGCCCGTACTCGATGGATTAAAAGCGGGAAGATCTGTGCTACTCGTGCCAATTGAAGAACTCGTAGGCGTAAAAATATCAGCGGCAATACTGCTCGTGACACTAAGACTCGGACTTGTTGTAGATAAGGCGTTTGCTCCAAGGCTAGTTCCTATAGTACTCGTGATTGATGACAATGCTGGAGTCAACACAGGTGTAGCAATTTGTCTCCCACGCATACCAGAAATGGACCTTGGCCCCGTTAACAAGCTAAAACTGGCATCAGCATGCAAACTTGCCCGATCTTTTAACCCATTGACTTGAGCAACATTTGTTTGAGGAGCATTGGCTTCAGGAAGAGTAATCTGCGGCCTTGATTCAGCAAAAGGATTGGCCTTTAGTGCTTGACTTGCGCCATTGAACGCTGGTGGTAGTACAGGCGTAACATCCGCAATTGCAAGCGGCGCTTTTAAAGCATCAATACCTGCGACATTTGAACTTATGGGTGTCGCGGTATTTGTATCGCTGAATAAAGGCGTTGATGAGTGCAGAGATTGAGAAACGTAAGTTACTAATGGAGCAATAGCCGCAGCGTTAACCGGAGCGGTTGAGGTTCCAGTTAAATGTGGTTCATAGGCACCACTCGCTTCAAGTTTTGCGGAGCCTGCTTGAGTGCTGACTCCTTGATAAGTGCTATTAGCGTGAGTCTTGCTTTGACTGTGACTTTGGCTTAAATCAGTGCTTAGCGTCTTATCATGTGCCGAAAATGAAGAGGATGGCGCTCCAACCTGAGGTGATAGCGCCACAACCGACATGATGTTTACACCTTAATGTTAATGATCGAACCTATCGTTTCTGAATCAGTTTCAATCACCTCTGTAGAGGCTTCACCTTGTCTTAATGACTCATTTGCCGCCAATAATGCCGAGGTTTTATCGGGCTGGGCAACATCTCTGGCAGGCTCTGCCGGAGATGCACTTTGCGTCGGTGTCGGTTTAGCCACATCTATCGTTGCTTGAGTGAGCCCAGATTGCGCACTTTGCAAGCCTTGCAGACCGGATGAATAAGCAGATTGGATTTGCATAACGGTATTCCTGCACGCTGTGATTAATGGGTCAATTATTAACCAACGGCTTACAAAAGTACAGGTTTTATCCGCATTCTCGGCCATAATTTACTGTCTGTTCTATCTAGTGATCCAATTCGCTTCCCAATCTTTAAATACCGGATTAAAACCCTGCAATTGCATCTGTTTAATCACTTGCTCGACACTGCGATCATCGCTTATCTCAAACTGATCCAGTTGACTGTCAGGCGCTTGATAGCCGCCCGGTTGCGTCGAACTGCCTGCACTGATTTGTGTGATCCCAAGCGACAAAAGATTATCCCTCAGTTCAGGGCTTTCCCTTGTCGACATGCTGATATCAAGCTGTCGATTAAAAAGTCTAAATGCGCAAATCATTTGCACTAAACCTAGATCCGATAGCATGACTTTTGGGGTGATCCCGCCAGTACAGGGTCGTAACCTTGGTAGCGAAATACTAAAGCGGGTGCGCCAATAGCGCTTCTCTAAATAATCGAGATGGTATCCCATCATTAACGCATCTAAACGCCAATCATCGAGCCCCAGTAATACCCCAAGACCAATTTTATCAACGCCCGCCGCCGCAACTCTGTCCGGTGTTGCTAAACGATAGGCAAAATCCATTTTTTTACCTCGAGAATGGTGACGAGCATAAGTCTCGGGTTGATAGGTCTCCTGATAAATCATCACAGCATCTAAACCTAGCGCGACTAACTGGCGATAATGGTCCTCACTCATGGGCTGAACCTCCATCGCCAAATGGCTAAATTGCTGCTTTACCAGCGGCAACATTTGCTTGAAGTAATCGATACCAACCTTAGTTTCATGCTCACCTGACACCAGTAAAATAGAATCAAAACCTCTGCCTTTGATAATGGCTATTTCAGCCATCAACTCCTTTTCATTCAAGGTTTTGCGTTTGAGTTTATTACTCATGCTAAAACCACAGTAATCACATTCATTGGCGCAAAGGTTCGAGACGTATAGCGGTAAATACAGGCCCAGATTCGCGCCAAATCGCTGCCGCGTGAGCGCAGCAGAACGTTGCGCCATGGTTTCTATATAAGCTTCGGCCGCCGGTGATAGCAAGGCCAGTAAGCTGCGTAAATCCCCTGCGGGGCTCACTAACGCCCGCTCGACATCTTGGGCCGTGCAAGAATACAAATCGAGTAACAGTTTATCCCGTGGGATCTTGGCAAATTCCGCTACAAAACTCATTGGTTTAAAAATCCCGTCAGAGGACTGGTGTGTACGGCGCCCGTTTGTACTCGTCCAAGCCCTGCTTCAAAGGCCCGTCTGCCACATTGCACCGCCTCTTTGAAGCACTCGGCCATCACTATCGGCGACGCGCTGCTGGCGATGGCGGTGTTGACGAGCACCGCATCGGCGCCCAGCTCCATTGCCCGCGCAGCCTGCGAAGGTGCGCCAATGCCGGCGTCAATCACCACAGGCACCCGCGCCTGCTCTATGATGATGTTTAAAAAGCTTTCAGTGACTAAACCCTGATTACTGCCAATCGGACTCGCCAGTGGCATAACCGCAGCGCAGCCCACTTCTTCTAAGCGGCGACAGAGCACAGGATCGGCATGCACGTAGGGCATCACGATAAAGCCTTTCTCACAGAGAATTCTAGCCGCCTCTAAGGTTTCTATCGCATCGGGCATCAGGTACTTAGGATCCGGGTGGATTTCGAGCTTAATCCAATGAGTTCCCAGCATTTCACGGGCAAGCTCAGCCGCAAACACCGCTTCCTTGGCGTTTCTCGCCCCCGAAGTGTTAGGCAATAGCCGTACACCCGCTTGGCGTAACGGCGTGAGTAAATCATCAAGCCCCATTTTAAAATCAATTCTTTTCATCGCAACTGTCACTAACTGCGATTTTGAAGCCGTTATCGCCTCAAGCATCACTTGGCTATTGCTGAATTTTCCCGTTCCGGTAAATAACCGTGATTCAAACTCAACATCGGCAATCTTTAACATACTAGCCTCCCGCTACAGCTGAAAAAAGTTCTAATTTATCTTCATGTTGGCAAAGAATAGACTGCCAACGATTACGCGGAATCACCTCTGCATTGAGCACGATAGCGACCGAATCGAGGGCGATATCTTGCGCAAGAACCACAGCCGCGAGCGACGTCGGTTCAGATAATGGCTGCGGGACATTATTTATGTGAATTAAAATCATATCAAACCTCCATACTTTATAGTTTGCTGGGCTTATCGGATGATGAACGAACCTCTTTTGAACCACATACATCACAATGGGGATCCCGCGTTAATGTCGCCGCTGTCCATGAAAGTAATTTAGCGTCGAAGCGCCAAAAACGCCCAAACAAGGCACTTTTAGGTTCATCACAACTATCCATACTCAGCAAGAGTTGCATGGCCACCAAAGATTGCATTGACGCCATGACGCCTACGCTCGGCCCGAGTACGCCTTGGGTACTGCAGCTCTGCGACACTCTCGTCTGCGCGGGGAAAATACAGTGATAACAACCACCAGAGGGGAACTGCATTTGGTCGACCGCGAACAATTGGCCGCTAAATGCCGCGATTGACGCGCTGACTAAAGGTAAAGCCGCTTCGATACAGCTGCGATTAATGGCTTGGCGAGTCGCAAAGTTATCGGTGCAGTCAAGTACAAGTACTCTTTTACCTTGTTGTTTTATTTGTAAAATATCCGCCAAATGATGAGCCGATGTCGCAAGATTAAATGCTGTTTCATAGGCAGTAATAGTGCAATGCGATGCTATGCCATTGAGCTTTTGTTTGGCAACTCGCGCCTTATTGAGTCCAATATCGGCATCGTTGAATAACAATTGTCTTGGCAGATTTGATACTTCAACCTTATCCATATCGATTAAGGTCAAGCGACCAATACCTGCACAGGCCAGATATTGCGCCGCCAATTGCCCTAAACCGCCAAGACCGATAATCGCGACACCAGCGTCGGCCAGTTGCAATTGCCCGGCCTCACCCACTTCTGGCAATAAGACTTGCCGAGAATAACGCATAAAATCGGCATCACTGAGTGTATGGCCGCAGTGTTCATTGTCGCTGTGTATATGACCGCAAAGAACCTCTGCGTGAGCAAGCGGTGGGTTTTTACTCATGCTTTGCAACCACTTCTTCTGACAAACAGCGTTGCTCCCAAGCTTGGCTCAACTCTGCAAAGGCGGCTAACGGATCCTTAGCTTTCGTTATTGCGCGCACCACAGCAATATTGCCCACCCCCGTGGCTTTCACCTTTGCCAGATTATCTAAATCAATACCGCCAATGGCGACCAAGGGATAATGGTCTTGGAGTAACGCCACATAGTGTTTAAGTTTTGCGAGCCCTTGGGGCGCCGAAGGCATTTGCTTCGTCGTGGTTGGGAATATATGCCCAAGCGCTATGTAGGATGGCGAGTATTGGTGCGCCAATAGCAACTCGAAATAACTGTGGCTCGATATGCCTAGCGCGAGCCCCGCGGCTTGAATGGCCGCTAAGTCAGTAACGGCGAGATCTTCTTGGCCTAAATGTACCCCGAAGGCATGGTATTTTATCGCTAACTGCCAGTGATCATTAATAAAAAGCTGTGCATTAAAATGCTTGCCTAAGGCAATGGCTGTTTGAATTTGTGCTTCTAATTCGGAGCCAATTAACTCAGGTTCGCCTGACTTAGATTTGCCTAGCGCAGACTTGCCTAAATCAGATTCGGCTGGCGCGGTGGTAGTAGTTAACTCGATGATGTCGGTTTTTATCCGTAACTGCACAGTTTTAACGCCTGCCGCTAATAAACTTTCCAGCATGGTTAAGTCACTCACCACAGGGTAAACACCAAGATCGGCATCGAGTACTTTAAAACCGTGGGATAAAATATTTTGAGGTGGCGTCGAGACTATTCTTACCTGAGCGGTTGCCTGATCTGTTGCGGATATAACTGTTGCAACTAAATCACTTCTAACATCAAGATGTTGATTGAGGTGATGACTAATAAAATTGCCATCACACAGATTTATCTTGGCATAGCGGGACAAATCATTAGGCCAACCCGTTCGGGCCAACGGCCCTGGACCTTGCCCTAAGCCAATCGCCGCGCTTAAGCCTTGACTCACATAGGCTTTGGCAACAACCACCGCATCTTGCAATACAAAACCTTGCACTAACACGGCGGCAATGGCCGATGACAAAGTGCAGCCGCTACCATGATTATGACGGGTATTAACCCGCTGGCTGGCTAACCAGAAGCGCCCATTTTGATGCAGCTCAGAGCTCGCGCGCACTTGACGACAAACTAGATAATCCTCGGCAAGTGCAAGATCCCAGCTGTTGCTATCCCAGCTGTTGCTCTTGTGAGCATTAGCCTGAGTTTGAGCATAAGTGCTAGCGTGAGTTTGAGCATGAGTATCATCAAGAATGTCAGTGCTGCCAAAGCTCACATCGCCCCCTTTGGCGAGCACACTGCAATCAAGGCTCTGGGATAAAGCCAGTGCCGCGGCAGCGAATTGCGCTTTCGTTGAAACATCACTGTGAGTTAACCGCCCAAGTTCAAGCACATTGGGTGTGATAAGTTCGATTAAACCTTTGAAAGGCCTAAAATCTAAGGCTGATTTAGCCGCACTTTTTATATCCTGACAGTTATCTACTGCTAATGCATCGCCACAACTGGCGACCATCACAGGATCGACAATCACAGGCACAGATGGATAGTGGCTTTTAAAACTCGCGATCCAATCTGCCAGCAATGCCACTTGAGTTTGATCTGCCAGTAAGCCGATTTTAATTGCTTTGGGTGGCAAGTCGGAAAGTAGAGTCGTCAGCTGAGCCATTAACATCGCCGCTGATACGGGCTCAACTAAAGTGACCGCCACAGAACTTTGCGCCGTCACTGTGGTGACCACACTGCAACCGTGACAGCCCAAATCTTGAATTGTCGCTAAGTCCGCCTGAATACCGGCACCGCCGCCACTGTCTGAACCAGCTATGGTCCAGACAAACGCGGGACGCTCGGTATTAATGGGCGCATTATCCCCATGAATACCCAACATAATTAGGCTTCCTCAGCTTCGGCGACAAGCTTGTCTTTCACGTGATAGATCTCGGCGCCCGAGGCAGCAAATTGTGCCGATTTTAGCGCCATTGCCGCTTCCAACTCCTGCGGCGTCTTGATTGTGACTTGCATGGCTTGGGTTGCCGCTTCAACTTGCTCCGCCTTCGCTTGTGCCGCCTCTAAGCCAGCGGCATAGGCGCGCACATCTTGGGTGATTTTCATCGAACAAAATTTAGGGCCGCACATAGAGCAAAAATGCGCGATTTTAGCGGATTCCTGCGGTAAAGATTCATCGTGATAAGCACGTGCGGTTTCAGGATCGAGTCCTAAGTTATATTGATCTTCCCAGCGGAATTCGAACCGCGCCTTTGCCAGCGCATTATCACGAATTTGCGCACTCGGATGACCTTTCGCCACATCGGCGGCGTGGGCGGCAATCTTATAAGCAATCAAACCTTGCTTAACATCTTGTTTATTCGGTAATCCTAAGTGTTCTTTTGGCGTGACATAACACAACATAGCGCAGCCGTACCAAGCGATCATGGCCGCGCCTATGCCGGAGGTGAAATGATCATACCCAGGTGCGATATCGGTGATTTGCGGGCCAAGCGTGTAAAACGGTGCTTCATCGCAGTGAGCTAACTGCTTGTCCATGTTCTCTTTAATGAGCTGCATCGGGATATGTCCCGGCCCTTCGATAATGGTTTGTACATCGTATTCCCACGCGATTTTGACTAGCTCACCTAAGGTTTCAAGCTCTGCAAACTGGGCAGCATCATTAGCGTCGGCAATCGAGCCTGGACGCATACCATCACCTAAAGACAGGGATACATCGTAGGCGACGCAAAGCTCACAGATCTCACGAAAATGGCTGTAGAGGAAGTTTTCCTTGTGGTGACTCAGGCACCATTTGGCCATGATTGAACCGCCGCGGGAAACGATCCCGGTAACGCGTTTAGCCGTCATCGGTACATAACGAAGTAACACACCAGCATGAATCGTAAAGTAATCAACACCTTGCTCCGCTTGTTCAATCAAGGTATCGCGGAACACTTCCCAGGTTAAATCTTCTGCCACGCCGTTCACTTTCTCCAGCGCTTGATAAATCGGCACTGTGCCAATGGGCACTGGCGAGTTGCGGATGATCCACTCGCGGGTCTCGTGAATATAACGACCCGTGGATAAATCCATAACCGTATCTGCACCCCAACGGGTTGACCAGACGAGCTTTTCCACTTCTTCCTCGATGGATGACGTCACCGCAGAATTACCAATATTGGCATTCACTTTCACCAGAAAGTTACGCCCTATGATCATAGGTTCGGCTTCGGGATGGTTAATATTCAGCGGAATAATCGCGCGGCCACGGGCAACTTCGGCGCGGACAAATTCGGCGGTAATCGGTTCGCCGACTAAGGCACCAAAAGCTTCGCCCTTGGCTTTACGATTGAGGATTTCATCCTGTACTTCGGCAAGTGCCATGTTCTCGCGGATCGCCACATATTCCATTTCGGGAGTGATAATCCCTTGACGGGCATAGTGTAATTGACTGACTCGTTTGCCCTGCAGCGCTCTGCGTGGGCGGACAATGGCACTCGAGCCAGCCTCAAAACGTAGATGGTCTAAACCATCATCGGCGAGTCTTTGTTGGGTAAAGTCTGAGGTCGCGCAGGGTAATTGCTCTGTATCGTTGCGGGCTAGGATCCAGTTTTGTCTTAATTTACCAAGGCCTAGACGCACATTGATGTCGGCCTCAGGATCGGAATAAGGTCCAGCGCAATCATACACGCGGATTGGCGGATTTTTTTCCATGATTGGCGCATCATCTGTACCGCCGACAAGGGTGTCAGTCTGCAGAATTTGCCGCATGCCAACGCGAATATCGGCACTGGAACCTTCGAGATAAATCTTTTGTGAATTAGGATGTTGCAGCGGCGCTAACGTATCGATAAAGGCTTGAGCCTGCGCGCGGGTTTCGCGGCGACTCGGCGCCTTAGGCACGATTGATTGACTAGACTCAGCCGATTTATTAGCCACTGTCGATTTATTAGGGATTGTCGATTCTGGCGCAGTGATTTCTATCGCATTGGCAGCTACAGCTGGGTTTTGGTTTGAACTGGACATAAGCAATCTCACGTTAAAAAATGGAGTTGCTTGTCTGGAGAATTGAGTTGTTGATAGCTAGACATGGCAATCAATTTTTGTGGCCAACACTGGCTTCAAAAATTGAGTTACCCTGCTCAATAACAATTAAATCTAAACATTAAGGCTTAAAACACTGCTGAGTTAACAGGTGTTCAAGCCGTCTATTTTAGCGATTTAATGTGTGTTATTACGCTTGTTTCCTTCGCAGGTTTTAACCTGATCAGGTTCAACGGATCCCGAATAAACGGTCTCAGCCAAGAGGCACTCCGACAAGATGAGTGCGCAGTATAGACAGAAGCGGCAGCAACAAACAAGGAAAAAAGCAATTAAAAACCTTAACTACCAATCCAAAATAAAGATTCATAATTTATTGTTTTTAATTGATTAAATAAAATTAAACTAAAAAAGCTATAATTAGCATGAAAATAAATCATAAAAGTAAGTCACTATTTATGGGGTTTGAGCATCATTTTGTTTAATCGAGATTGAATGGCATCATCAATAGCTTGATTGATTTTTTTGCCACTGCAGTTAATGGGAAAACCTAAATTTTCGGCGTTAGGATTAATTTGTGTCCCCAGACGGACGACGCGATAACAAGTATCCCCTATACGCACAATACGATTTGGATCTAAGGGTAAATCTAGACTCGTTGTGCCACCGAAATCATCGGCGTTAGGGACAAATAACACTTCCATCTCAGGGCTCATTTCACTCATATTCGATTTCCGGGTGAATTTATCGGCCTGTTCAATGACGAGATCATCGAGCGCTTGCTCGCGCTGACGTTCAAAATATTGCTGGGTGAATAAACTCATGCTTGAGCTTGTCGCTATTGTGCTCTCACCTTCTGCTGCGGGCGAACTCTTAGCGCCAAGCTGCGGCTTTATTTCTGTGGTATCAAGCGTATTAGTTGGTTTTGTTGCCATCGTTTCAGTGGGTTGTTCATCACTTGGGGCAATTGATTGAGTTTTCTTTGATTGAGATTGGCTCGATTGAGTGATGTTCGGTTTAACCGTATCTGGGTTCACTTTTTCCGACTCTACTTTTTCAGGCACGACCTTTTCAAGTATTGGCAGAGGCTTCACTTGAGTTTGAGGTGTGGGAACAATTGTAGGCGTAACAGAACTTGTCGCTTCAGTCTTATCCTCGGCCTTGATCTCTGTTTCTAACGTAGCGCTTTCAGCCTTCTCTACCGCGGGAGCATAAATAAAGTAAGCTTTGAGCGCCGTCACTTTAGGGCCCCGGCTTCCCGTTTCCGTTAATCCAAAGGGATTTAACTGTGGGCGCCACAAAATACAGATAAGTAAAAATAAACACGCATGCACTAAGAGCACAAAAAATAACAGACTTAATCCTTTGAAATACGGCTGACGAGTACGTAAAACGGATCCCGCCCCCAATGCCTGAGCATAGGTTTGTAACGTACAAGACAGTTCAAATTGGGATTCTAATTTAGACTCAGATGCCAAAGCATCACCCTGATCACTGAGGTGATCATCAAATGCAATAAAAGTCTCGCATTCTGGCGATGTGACCGATGACGATGTGACCGAAATAGGCAAATCACTATCAGCATCATCTCCAATCGCTATTGCTGTAGGAGATACTGTCAATAAAGGCGCGGCTTTGGGTTGACGTTGAAAAGGCAAAATCCATCCTTAGGTTTTGTGTAGTTTCAATTGATTTCGATGATGCTTAACGTGGAACAATTGCACTCAAATCCAATATCGAGTTGCTGAATATTGAAAGAGAATTATCCAATGATTGCATTTACTTGCGAGTGCTCAACGCAGATTAGAGGAGGCAAACAGGGTAAAGTTCAACGCGAATGCAACACGTTACAAGCGCAGTGCTTACGCCAATGCTTAGTAAGACACTTATCAGTCGAGACAAATAAGGTTGGGAATTGAGATCACAATCGCGCTAAATTGATGGGAAAATGCTTGCTAACTCTTACGTCTTAAAGCGGATAACATCATCAATGCGATACGCTGACGGGAATGCAAGACGGCGTAAAAAAGATAAAAGGTGAATACAATAGAAGCCAGCCACCAATTTAAGCTTACAAGTGTACTCTTAAATATGGTGATTTATTTTTCTAACTGATAGACTCAGTCATTATCGTTTTCGAGTGTGTATCTACCATGTCGAGTCAAAGTGTTATCGAACAACAAAACCCAGCTAACATCCCTGCTAAGTCTGGGCCGTATAGTATTAAAGAAGAAATCGCTAATAGCGTATCCCATGGCTTAGGCGTCATCGCTGGCATAGTTGCATTGGTACTGATGTTACTCAAAGGGCAAGATCATCTAACGCCAATTCAACTAACAGGCGTTGCCATTTATGGTACGAGCATCATAGTGCTTTTTCTATGCTCGACCTTATACCACAGCGTTAGCCATTCAGGCTGGAAACATAAACTTAAGATCGCCGATCACTGCGCAATTTACTGCTTGATTGCAGGAACTTACACACCTTTGATGCTGATAAGTCTACAGGGGACGCAATCGATAGTGATTTTAACAGCGATTTGGTCGCTTGCGATTGGTGGGATCCTATTTAAGACGCTATTTATTCACAAATTCAAAAAGTTAAGCTTAGTCTTGTATCTCGCCATGGGTTGGCTATGTGTCACTGTGATGGGCGATTTAACGGCGGCCATGTCGGAGTTAGGTTTTAATCTATTGATCTTAGGTGGCTTGTTTTACACCTTAGGGGTAGTGTTCTACGTCGGGAAACGTATTCCATTTAACCATGCCATTTGGCATTTGTTCGTGCTTGGCGGTGCCATGAGTCACTTTCTGTGTATTTATCTGACTGTTATTTAAATGACTATGACTTAACAGACGGTGATTTATCTGTGGGTCAAAACTAAAAGTCGTTAATTATCTATTCAAGCACTTCCTCAAACGCTCTCTCGAACATCGCAATCAAGTACGGCTATTCAATTCAGTAAATAGCGACGCTAATAGCGCCGCTTCTTCTGCTCTGCCACACTGGCGCCAAAGCGCAATAATGCACTCTGCGGTGCACAAGCCTCCTTCTTGCTGATTACGCCGCAATATAAAGGTGGATTCAGGCATAAATGGCGGCAAACTGACTCGTGCAGCCGTTTTCAGATAGGGGCTCTGGCGCAGCATCTTACGCGCCTCCTGCCAGGTCGCATCTAAAATAACCACTTGGCTCGGCATTCGATGTGCTGCAATGACTGTGGATTGCGCAGGCGCTAACAAGGCTTGTGCGTTCGATAGCGCTGGCTCAGCTAAAACCGTATCTAAAGCATTATGATCAATGGGCACTGCGGGCTCAGTATCACTTGCTGGAAACAACAGTTTAGCCTGCTGGGATGCCAGCATAGCCACTAAATCGTTATCAGGTGCCGTTCTCGACCAGACGATGCTTTTCACCTCTTCAGGGAATGCGGCTAACGCGAGTTGGCCAGTATTCGTTTTGCGGGTTAACTCGCGTTCGTGGGTTAATAAAATAATCTGCATTGCCTTCCTTGCTGCGGCAAAAGAGTGAGAAATAGCCTTAAACGTCCACTGAGTCAGGTACAGGCTCGAAGCACATCCGCTTAAAAGATCAGGTTAAAATAACCGTGTTCAATTGCCAAAAAATTAAGAAAATCAATTTCGTCGTGAAATAAAATCATAGATTAATGTTTTGATTTAAAATATAAAACTTATAAAATTTCCAATACTATCTGTTTTAGCAGAAAAGTTTCACGCTCTATTGATTGGCCTTTATGGGGATGATTACGCTGAATATCTTCGTTATGAGCGATAGCTTGATGAATATTAAGCCATTCAGGCCGCATGCCATTTTTAATCTCATGGGCTTCTAATCGAGTCTCACCTAAACCACGTTCGCCCAGTGCGGTGTCGATACGGCACACATAACAGAATGACTCCATGTGCACTACGTTCGCCCCTTCACGGTACCAAGGCCGAAACTCTTCGTAACGACCAAAGGGGGCTAACACTTGAATGTCTAGGGCGCCGGTTTCTTCCTGTAGCTCGCGGATCAGTCCATCCTCGAGGCTCTCGCCGTCGTCAATCCCGCCGCCGGGTAAGCTGTAATCGCGATATTTTTGGGTATAAAGTAGCAAAATATCTTCACCCGATAACACTATCGCGCGGGCAGCTCTGCGGTAAAAAACGCGTGCCGTTTGTAGGTTAACCGCAGGATCTTGGGTGGTTCTCAATAAACGCATAGTCGTAGCCATTTGCCGAAAAGGAGTCGCAGCATAAACGAAAATGTGCCAAATGCAGATCAAAAACTGTAGCAGAGGCAATAATCACACTCAGTCCAGTCCGAGTGATTGATAGATTTTAGCGATTAGACTTTTGATTATTAACGGCTTAGACTAAACTCGTTTTACTCATGATATTAACAACGCGATCGCTATGCGATCCTCCCCTTCGCCTGATTTTCATCTTAGCTGCTCTTCTTAGGTTCTCAGCGTAATTCCCAAGCAGCAAAAAGACTCAAACTCACTTATGCCCCCCCATGTTCACTCAAGAGCAGGGCCAATTGCTGCTGATAGGCATCAATAATCTCTGGTGTTTGCTTATGCGTGGGCATGCGTTGGTAATGACCAATCACCTGCGACAAATAACGCTGCGCTCGCGGCAAACTTGCTTCATCTAGCATCTGCCACATTAACGAACCCGTAGCACTGATAGGCAGACCATTTGGAGCCGCGATTGTACTGACATGGAGGATTTCGTAGAAACGTTGATTCTCTTCCAATAAATGTTCCGACTTAAGCCCTAGCCCTAAGGCAGTGAGTGATTGCCTGACATAGTAATTATGATGCACGGGACACAAAATAAATTCGAGGTACCGCTGTGGGTGCAGGGCTAGAATTGCCTTCACTAAATCCACCAGCAGTTCACCGCCCACACCAGCGATGATAATCAACTGTTTATCTTTGTCACTGGTTTGCGCGAGCGGTAAAGCCGCAACATCAAGGCAATGCACTTGCCACTGAGTATGACGACTTAAATTTGGGTCTATGTCTAGGTTTAAGTGTGGGTCTGAGTGGAGGTCTAAGTGTGGATTAAGGCCTGATATGTCAGCGGGGAAGAAACGCTGCAAACGCAGTTCAAGCGCCTGCATCAGCGAAGGCACACAATCGACAAAGTGTACATGGCGGGCAGCGCTCCTTTCTAGCAACAGCATACCGAGCAAACCATGATCGCAGCAGCAATCCCAAATATGATCGTAATGGCCACTGATCATGCTGTTTATCTGTTGTAAACGTTGGCTAATTTTCACGGTTTGACCTTACTGCTGCGGCTCAAAATACTATAAATCCCACTGTAAATCCCACGCTAAATTGCATTTTTAAGCAAAAAGAAAGCGCGCATATTACCCGAGTCAAAAGCAAACCACATCTTTTGTTCGTGCCCTCGCAATACTTCTCGTCACTTCTGTTACGTCACGCCTTAATGTGGTGAATACGTATGCAGGCCGTTGCGGTTAAAAAGCCATCGCCACTAGTATGCTGTGAGTCACATTCATTATAAAAACAAGGATCAAGGAATGTTCATCAAGACCAACCCTATTCAGTTTACTGGCCGTCACTTAACAAAGAGTCACGCTCGCCAGAGCTCATCACGCCAAAAGCGATCGCAAGCGCTATTGTGCCCTACACTTATCGCCCTTGCGGTTACGAGTCTCTTTAGTGCCAACGTATTTGCCAAAACCGTTACCGTCAGCTCACCCAACCAACAAATTCAAATCAGCTTGAGTGACGATACAGGCCGCCCCGAATATAAAATCGATTTTCACGGCAAGACAGTCATAGAACCGAGCCGCTTAGGCTTAGTTTTTCAATCCCTTGGTGAACTCGGTCAAGGATTGCAGATTAACAGCAGCGATAAAAAAAGTGCCGATGACAAGTGGCAACAACCTTGGGGCGAGCAGGAATGGATCCGCGATCAGCACAATCAACTGACCGCAGTATTAAGCAACGGCAAGGTGCAGCTCGAAATCGAGTTTAAAGCCTTTGACGATGGTATTGGCTTTCGCTATCACTTAGCCCAACAAGCTGCCCTGCCCGCCAATTCGCCACTCTCAATCACAGACGAGTTAACCGAGTTCAATGTCGGCCAAGCCGATAAAGCCACCGCTTGGTGGATCCCGGCCCGTGGCTGGAATCGCTACGAATACCTATATCGCACTACAGCGCTGAAAGACGTCGATAGAGTCCACACGCCCTTCACCTTTAAACTCGCGAACGGTACGCACTTAAGTATTCACGAGGCCGCCTTGGTGGACTTTGCCGCCATGACCTTAGATCTGCAGCGCGATGGCAAGCTTAAGGCCGATCTCACGCCTTGGTCCGATGGCATTCGCGTCAAAACTCAAGTGGGCTTTTATACGCCGTGGCGCACCATTCAAATTGCCGACAACGCGACTGGGCTGCTCAATTCGCACCTTATCCTTAACCTCAATGAGCCCAATAAACTCGGCGATGTTGCTTGGGTAAAACCGGGGAAATACGTCGGTATTTGGTGGGGAATGCACTTAAATGAAAATACTTGGGGTTCGGGCCCAACCCACGGCGCCACCACCAGCGAAACCGAACGCTATATGGATTTCGCCGCTAAATATCAGTTTGATGGTGTATTGGTAGAAGGTTGGAATGAAGGTTGGGACGGCGATTGGTTCCATAATGGCGATCAATTTAGCTTTACCAAGGCCTATGCCGATTTCGATCTGCCCGCCATCACAGCCTACGGGGCGAAAAAAGGGGTGCGTTTAATCGGCCACCACGAGACAGCAGGATCAGTCACCCATTATCGCGATCAAATGGCTGATGCCTTTGCTCTGTATGAGAAGCACGGTGTGACCCAAGTCAAGACGGGCTATGTCGCCGATGGTGGCCAAATTAAGCGTATCGATGACCAAGGTATCACTCGCCACGAGTGGCACGACGGCCAATTTATGGTGGGCGAGTATTTGCACAGCGTCACTGAAGCGGCGAAACACCATATCAGCATCAATAGTCACGAGCCCATTAAAGACACAGGCCTGCGCCGAACCTATCCGAACTGGATCGCCCGCGAAGGTGCCCGCGGCCAAGAGTACAATGCTTGGGGGAGCCCACCAAACAGCCCTGAACATACGGCCATGTTACCGTTCACCCGTATGCTCGCGGGTCCAATGGACTTTACTCCGGGGATTTTTGACTTAGCACCTAAGGGGTTGGATGCAGAAAACCGTGTGCAAACCACTTTGACCAAACAGCTCGCCTTGTACGTTGTGCTCTATAGTCCAATCCAAATGGCAGCAGACTTACCGCGCAATTATGAAAAGCACTTAGATGCCTTCCAATTTATCCGCGATGTGCCCACCGATTGGTATCAGAGTGTCGCGCTTGCCGGTGAAGTTGGCGACTATGTGGTCTTTGCCCGCCAAGCAAAGGATCAAGGTGATTGGTACTTAGGTGCACTCACGGATGAAACCGCACGTAAGATCACGGTTAAACTGGATTTCCTCGATCCCAAGAAACGTTATCAAGCGCAGATTTACCGCGATGGCGCAAACGCCGATTGGAAAACCAATCCCTATGATTATGTGATTGAGACTAAAGAAGTGAATGCTAAAGATAGCCTAAACCTCGCACTCGCCAGCAGTGGCGGTACAGCAATCAGATTCAAAGTACTTTAAATTTAGTGCGTTAGGTTTAGCGCTTTAAATTCGGCATGTTAACGTCAGCGCGTTAACTGAGTGTTTGAGCGAGTGTAAAAATACAGAGTAAAAAGCAGAAAGTCACCAAGGATGTACCTTGTCCTTGGTGACTTTTTATTGCCAGATAGCACCTGTTTATCCCAATACAAAACGTAAAAGTTAATCCTCCTCGAAGCGTCTTAGCTGATGTTGGCGTAGATTTCAGTTGGTGTCCAATAGGCCGACAAATCGGTATGAACCGAATACACAGGCTTTAAATGCACTCGCAAACTAGCCAACACCTCAGACTGTTCAATTCAGCCCAAGGCAAATGCGTACAATCAACACAGGTGCAAAAATGCCTCAGTTAGATTAATCTGACCTTCCTTTACTTGCTTATGGTATTCAGCGTGCGATATAGGGCAAATTTATTAGAAATGCGCAGCTTTAAGCGTTTCGAGACTGAACTCGCGCACTTAGGCTTTAGCCATTTTCAACCCATAACGCTACTTCGCCCTTGGGTGCAGCGCTACTTTCATTTGCGCGTAGCGACTGATTTACCGCAGAGCATTGAGCAGACATTTTATCCAGACGGCGGCACTAGCCTACATTTCTATTTCCCAACGCCAACACTAACTCAAACGCTCAGCGGCGACGAACCTCAAGTGTTGTTTCATTGTGGTCAGAGCCGACATTCCCACGCCTTTTTGCCAGGAATCGAGCTGATGACAGTTCGCTTTCACCCCGGAGGCGCGTTTCATTTACTCGGCATTGAACTGCAAGATATTCTGTCTGCCGCATCAGTGACGACTATTGATGCGACGCAATTGCAGCTAACTGGGTTGGAGCAACTGTTATCACAACTGGCGGAAACCAATCAGCCAGCCCAACGCATCGCCCTACTTGAGCATTGGCTATTGCAACTCAACCAGCAGCAATTTGGTACAGTGTTATCTCGACATAAAAGCGCTATGGTTGGCTTAGTGCAGGCGAATTTGCCAAAGCTTATTCAAACCCAAGCCAGTTTAGAGGATTTCTATAAGCAACTGCCCTTAAGTCGCCGTCAGTTTGAACGAAGATTTAAACAAGAAACCGGATTGTCACCCGCGCAGTTACTGCAATTAAACCGAGTCAAAATCGCCCGAAACTTACTCAGCCAATCACCTAACCTCAGCCTAGTGCAGGTCGCATTCGACTGCGGATTTTACGATCAAGCCCATCTACATCAACACTTTGTTAGGGTGACACAGCAAACGCCAGGACAATACAAAAAGCGTAAAATGTCGCTAATCTCCAATCCTACGTCGCGCTAACCGCTTAGATTGAAGCCTCAGCTTATAGGAGGCTTTTATGTCAGAACGTATACCACGCCAGCAAATTTATCAGCTACAACCCGTACTCGCCAACGCACTGTTAAGCTTAGACAAAGCTGCCGGCGACTCCCACTTTTCGCCATTACTCGTGCATTTAGTCAAGCTCAGAGCATCGCAACTCAATGGCTGCGCGTTTTGTCAGCGAATGCACGCAGAAGAAGCCAGAAGCGACGGTGAAGAACAGCTGCGTTTAGATTTACTTGCCGCTTGGCACGAGGTCGATGGACTCTTTAATGAACGGGAACGTGCAGCGCTGCTCTGGACAGAAATCTTAACCCAAGTTGCTACTGCGCCCGTGCATGACAGTCAGTATGCGGCGCTTACTGAGCATTATTCCGAGAAAGAAATTGTCGACCTCACCAGCTTAATCATTGCCATTAATGGCTGGAACCGCGTCGCGATTGCCTTCCACCTGCAACCCATCTAGCGGCACATCAATGGACAAATAAACAGGGCACCGCATCGGGTACCCTGCTTATTGATATCACTGTGTCGTTCGTATCTCTATACCATTCGTATTGCTATGCCGTTAGCTTAAGGTCAGCGCGACAATTTTAAGTGGATGATTATCATCGAATGACGGGAAATCCTCATGGGGATCGAGCCAAGTGTGCGCTGTGACTGTGCGGCCTTGTTTTTCAACGCAGCGCACTAAGCTATCGAACCATGCTTGGCGCTCGACTTTCGCCACATTGTTGCAGCACACGATAGTACCACCGACTTTAGTCGCCATTAATGCGGGCTTAAATAATCCTTGATAATCATTGATCAAATCGACAATACCAAAAGCACTCTTGGCATAACGCGGCGGATCGAGGAACACCAAATCAAACTGGGTTTGCGGCAATTTAGGGTAGCTCGGTAATTTTTGATTGCGGCGCCCTCCCACACTCAAACCAGCCAATTGGCGCAGGGCCGGAAACGCATCACTCTGCACAAACTCACACACATTCGACACCTGATTTAACGCCGCATTCGCCTTGCCCGTGGCTAAAGCAAAGGAAGAAAAATCGACGTTCATCACCCGAGTCGCGCCGCCGATGGCTGCTGCAGTGCCAATACCACAGGTGTAGGAAAACAAATTCAGCACGGTTTTATCTTGGCTGTGTGCCCGCACATATTCACGGCCAATGCGCATATCGAGGAATAACAGCGGATCTTGCCCTTCGTGGCGCAGTTTAGTGCTGAACTTGATGCCATTTTCCTGCATGACTCGCTCAGCACTCGCAATCTCTGTCAGTGCGGGTGATAACGCGTTCAATACCCGGGAATTGCCTAATGAGCGGTCGTTATACACAATCGGCAAATCGGCCTGTTGCAGCAAAACGGCGCTAATATCGCTCAACTCTTCGTCGGTTAAGGTCTGATGAAAACTCTGCACTAGCCAAGTATCGCCGTAACGGTCGACATTCAAGCCACTCACGCCTTCGACTGTGCCATGGAATACCCGAAAACAATCGGTTTGATCCTGTTCTGCTTGTTGTAAAAAATCATGGCGTTTCGCCAGAGCCGTCGATAACAGCGTTTGAATAGACATAAAAAGCGGGACTCGCGCAGCGGAAACCTGCGTAAGGTTTCAAGAAGGAAAACGGCATAATAACAAACTAGCACTCAGAATATCGGATAAATTCACCCTGCTAATGCGAAAAACAGGCTTTAAAAAGTGCATACTAGTGCAACGACCAAGCTTGATTGGGTTCATTCACTTTTTGGCTTTAGTCGTTACGGCTCAATGCATGCTCAAACTCACCTATGCCTCCCGTTTGCGATTCAATTCACTGAGTCCTTGATGGATAAGGCTTAAGCAGGCGGAGGGATCTTCTAACGGCAACAGATGCCCATATCGCTGATCTTCTAAAAACACTGTGTTTGGCGTGAGTTGTTGCCAACGCTGCCAAGTCGCTTCAGAAAAGAACACTGACGGTTTCCCTCGGATAGCGACGCAGGGAAGCTTTATCTGCCGCAATATCGATAATACATTCGGCGGCTGGGTGTAATTATGCGCTTCCCACCGTTTAGGAAACTTCAACGTGAATTGGCCATCATTGTGTTGATAAACCCCGAATTGGGCTAAGGCGGCAAACGCCTCATCATCAAAGCGTTTGTATAACTTACTCATTTTGCAATATTCAAGGAAATGCTCACGACTTTCCCACGCATCGCGCTTCTTTAAGGTGTTTTTGGCGGGCGCGGTCAAATTCATTAATGATTTAGGCATTAACTTGGCAAACCAAGCGATAGGGCACGACACCATCGCAGGTTCAATAAGTATCAGTGCTTTAAACAAATCGGGTCTTTTGTTAGCGGCAAGAATGGTACTGGTTGCTCCCATCGAATGACCCATTCCCACAATTGGCGCACTGCAATGCCGATCAATATGCAAGATCAAATCATCGGCATAGAGCTGCCAATCTCGGCGCTTTGGCGGTAAACCTACATTGGGCCATGTCGGCCTTAACTCGAGTGCATTAAGGCTAAAGGCTTGCTGCAACTTGGCCAATAAGGGCGCATAAACACCTAATGGAAAACCATTGGCATGGTAGAAATGTACGCTTTCACCAGTATCAGAAAAGGTTTTAAAAACCTTAGCCTGTTGTAATTCAGTCCAAATTTGATCCATTAAATCCTACTTATCGCGCCCCACTGTACTAGTTCAACGGATTCAATCGCACCAATCTCAGCCACTAGGCACCTTCCGCTCAAGCTACGAAATCTAGCGATGAAATCAAACCTGTCGATATCAGTCTTTACGACAGCCTTAAAAGGTCATTAAATCACTTCAATTAACGACTCTAATCCGGGCGCGGTTTTAGTTGGCACAAACTCTATCACCTCAAACTCGGCAACATCGGCAATGCAGAACGGATCTTGCTGCAAAATGGCCTCTAGCGCCGCGCGACTGTCAGCCTTAGCGAGGATGACGCCGCCAGTACGTGGTACTTTACGACCCGAGGCAATAAAAACGCCCTTAGCATAACATTCGTCTAGATAACAAATATGAGCGGCTAAATATAACTCCACTTCGGCAATTGGTTTTTTATAGGTGAGCGAAACAACAAACATAGGTATCCTCTTATTCATAAGTTTGGGGCATAGGGTTCGCCCCCTGCTGACTATATAGTGCGGTCCTAAAGTGTCAAATGAACTTAGCCTCCAGCAAAGTTAAAACAGTCAACAGCAGGTTGCGCCCCTGTTTACCAGAAGTTATCAACCCATGATGAATACGTATGTAAGCAGTTGTGCACAAATCCACGCCGAGGCTACTATAAATCCGCTAGTTTCACCCTCTGCTTGTGGGGTTTGAAATCTGTGAGGTCGTTTCTGATAGGGTTATATACAAGGATTGCTATCAGGCTTAAGTTCTTTCTGCTGACTGGCTTTGAGCCACTCTTTTGGACTGACCGCTTTTAACTAAGGCAGAGGTCCAATTTAGAAATGAATTTATTGGCGAATATACTTCTGAGGGAGAGGTATATTCGCCATTTTTTCACAGAGCAGACGCATTCATAATATGTGCGAAACCATCCATTGCTCGGCAAAACAATTAAAACAATAAGCACTCAAGGCAGACATACTGCCGGCAACAGAAAGGAAGTTCAATGTATTCGAATCATCAACCAGCTAGCCGTCAACAAGAGCATCAAGCTACTGCGCCCAAGGCAACCCGAGTATTCAAGCAACAACCTGAACTGAATTTCTGGCAAATTTTTAATATGTGCTTCGGCTTTTTAGGCATTCAATTTGGTTTTGCCCTGCAAAATGCCAACGTCAGCCGCATTTTTCAAACCTTAGGCGCCTCCATTGATGAGATCCCCATACTGTGGATTGCCGCGCCGCTAACGGGTTTGTTGGTTCAACCTATTATTGGTTATTTAAGCGATAAAACCTGGGGACGCCTTGGCCGCCGCCGCCCTTATTTTTTGATTGGTGCGATTTTTACCACTCTCGCCATTTTTATCATGCCGCACTCGCCTACCCTGTGGATTGCCGCGGGCATGTTATGGATCATGGATGCCTCGATCAACATCGCCATGGAGCCGTTTCGCGCCTTCGTTGGCGACAATTTACCGAAAAGCCAGCGTACCCAAGGCTATGCTATGCAAAGCTTTTTCATCGGCATTGGCGCTGTGGTTGCGTCAGCTTTACCCTATATTTTGACTCACTTTTTTAATGTCGCTAATACCGCACCAGCGGGTGAGATTGCCGACTCAGTGCGTTATGCCTTCTATTTCGGTGGCACAGTGTTATTGCTTGCGGTCACTTGGACTGTCGTATCGACAAGGGAATATTCTCCCGAAGAGTTAGCCGCCTTTAATGCTAAACAAATCGATGCTGAGGATGAAACCTTATCCCGAATCCGCAGCGCAAAAAAATATCAATTTGCGTCCTTCGTGTGGATGAGTCTCGGCGCCCTGCTCACCTTCGCGATTTGGGCGCAGGATTTAGACAAGCAACTGTATATCTTAAGCTTAGGGATTTTTGCCTTTGGCCCATTGCAACTGTATTGCGCGCTGCGTTTGGGCAATTCACAACCCGCTGAACGCAATAAGCTCGGCATGGTATTTAGCGTGGTCGATGACTTATTCCATATGCCCAAAGCCATGCATCAACTGGCGATAGTGCAGTTTTTCTCTTGGTTTGCGCTTTTTGCCATGTGGATTTACACCACAGCTGCCGTGACGTCTTACCATTTTGGCAGTAGCGATGTGTTGTCTAAGGCCTACAACGACGGCGCAGATTGGGTCGGCGTGCTGTTCGCCTCTTACAATGGTTTTGCCGCGATTGCCGCGATTTTTATACCTATGCTGGCTAAGCGTATCGGCATCAAACTGACGCACACTGTCAATATGTTCTGTGGCGGTATAGGCTTGATTAGTTTCTTTTTTATTAAAGACCCAAGCCTGTTATGGCTGCCTATGATAGGTGTTGGTATCGCGTGGGCGTCCATTTTATCTGTGCCCTACGCTATGTTATCGGGCATGTTACCCCCGCAAAAAATGGGCGTTTACATGGGGATCTTTAACTTCTTCATTGTGATCCCGCAGCTTCTTGCCGCCAGTGTGCTGGGTTTAATACTCAATGGTTTGTTCGATGGTCAACCTATTTATGCACTGATCACGGGAGGCGTCTTGATGATGTGCGCTGGTATTGCCGTGCTTTTTGTTGAGCAAGAAATTGTGGTTCAAAATGAGCAAAGTGCTGGCCTGAATGGCAACACGCCCTTAAGCGCAAAAGCCGTAAACAAAGTTAATTGATAAACATCACTAAGCACAAAATGTGGCCAACAGTTAGCTGATATACATCCAATATGTGAAGCGCGGTGAACTTGGCCAGTTGGTGATTCACCGCAGCATGAAGCTTTTATATCAATTCAATCACTATAAAAATATAACCATTATTTGGGGAGAACGAGATGGAATCGAGTCCTACGCCGCAGCAGGATCTGCACACCAGCCAAACCCGTCACGCACAAACGTTAACAAGGCGCAGCCGCCTAGCACTTGCCGTCGCCGCAAGTCTATTAGGGACAATAGGATTCACAGCCTGTTCACCCACATCGAATTCAGCAACACCGAGCACAAGTGTCAATGCCGCATCACATGTGCAGCAGGTTGCGCCTGGCGCACCGGGTAAAGCGCCCACCTGGGCATTTTCGGGTAAAACCGGTATTGGGACCTCTTACGAGCCTTACACCCAAGGTCAATACCAAGATGCCAAGCAAAATCCCATTAGCCGTGTTTGGTTCTCCCTCGCCCAAGGTATTTTAACCGAAACCATGTATGGTCTGATCCATAATGCGCAGCTCAAAGAACTGCAATTTGTGATCACGGGAAATGGCTTTGTCGATACCGAAAAAGATAACACCATCAGCAGCATAGAATATTTAGATACCGACGCTAACGGTCGCCCGCAATCCCTTGCCTATAAAATTATCAATAAAGATGTTGAAGGTAAGTATCAGATTGAAAAGCATATCTTTACCGATCCCGACCGCGACACCCTAATGATGCGCGTCACCTTTACCGCCTTTGAAGACGGCATTACGCCGCATTTGTATGTCAATCCGCATATCGATAACGCGGGCGCCAATGATATCGGCCGCATCGACACGAATACAGACAATCATACTGGCAATCAGGCACTGGTGGCCTATACCGCCGCCAAAGACAGCAGCGTGATGACGGTGAAATCCGATCTCAATTTTGTGCAGGCTACAACAGGCTTTGTCGGCGTCTCAGATGGCCTAGCCGATTTGGCCGATAACGGCAAACTCGATACGCCCTATCAAACGACCAGTGCGCAAGATACATCGACCGTTGGCAATATCGCCTTTACTGCGAGTTACCCTACACTCATCAAAGCCAAACCCGTCACTGTTAATCTCGCCATCGGTTTTGGTAAAGATGAAGCCCAGAGTTTAGCCAATGCCGATGCCACTTTGGCCGCAGGTTATGATGCTGTGCTGAGCGCCTATAAAGGCGATGCCACCCATGTCGGCTGGCACGATTACTTAGGCTCGCTGCCCGCCATCGCAAACATGGCCAACAACACCACAGATAACGGTAAGCTACTGTATACCAGTGCTATGGTCTTGAAAGCGCAAGAAGATAAAACCTATGCGGGTGCACTTATCGCCTCGTTATCCAATCCTTGGGGCGATACGGTTTCAGCAGCCGTGCCGAGTACTGGCTATAAAGCGGTATGGCCGCGTGACTTTTACCAATGTGCCATGGCATTTCTCGCCATGGGTGACACCCAAACGCCCAAAGTGGCCTTCGAATACCTGAAAAAAGTGCAAGTGACCGAAAAGACGCCCGGCTTTACGGGTACGCCGGGTTGGTTCCTGCAAAAGACCCATGTGGATGGGCAAATTGAATGGGTTGGCGTGCAGCTCGATCAAACCGCAATGCCTATCATGCTCGGCTGGAAACTCTGGCAAGCGGGTGTACTCACCCCTGATGAGATCAGTCACTGGTATCAAGAGATGCTCAAAGGTGCAGCGGACTTCTTGATCAGTGGCGGTGAGGTCAATCTGGATTGGAATCACACTCAAATCACCCCGCCTAAAACCCAGCAGGAGCGTTGGGAAGAACAGGCTGGTTACTCACCCTCGACAACGGCTGCCGTGATCGCAGGTCTTGTTGCCGCGAGTGAAATTGCCAAAGAAGCTAAAGATATTACTTCAAGCGCCCGTTATCTTGCCGCCGCCAAAGACTTAAGTAATAGTTTAGAAAAACACTTAGTCACCACCCAAGGACTACTAAAAAACAGCGCAGGCGTCAGCGCGCCTTACTATTTACGTTTAAGCCCGAATGGCGAGCCAAATACTAGCGATACACTGGCGGCGAATAACGGTAAGCAAGGTTTAGACCAGCGTCAGATCCTCGATGGCGGATTTTTAGAACTGGTGCGTTATGGCGTGCGCGGTGCAACCGATAAGCTCATCAATCAAAGCCTTCAACTGATTGATAATACTGAGCTTGAGCACAACCTACGCATTAAATACGAGTTCACCGCCAAAGATGGCAGCAAAATCCCAGGCTTTAGACGTTATGGCAACGACGGCTACGGCGAGGATACGGTGACTGGCCATAATTATGCGGAGTCGGGCAGCAACAGCGCCGATCAACGTGGCCGAGTCTGGCCCTTCTTCACCGGTGAGCGCGGTCATTTTGAATTAGCACTCGCCCAAGCGAAAGGCGAGCTAACAGGCAATAACGCCCAGCAAACCAAGCAGCAGTTGATTAACACCTATGTGCAGGGCATGGAAACCTTTGCGAATGCGGGCATGATGTTACCCGAGCAAGCGTGGGACGGTGTCGGCGATACAACTCGCTACCATTACCAGCTCGGACAAGGCACCAACTCGGCCACGCCGCTCGCTTGGACCCATGCCGAATACGTCAAACTGGTGCGATCTATGACCGATGGCCAAGTCTGGGATCACTACCCTATCGTCCCAGCGGCATTGAAATAGTGTATTGAAATAACATATTAGTCGAACTACAAATTCGGTATATCGCTGGCTAGAACAACCTCTCATAAGTTGTTCTAGCTTTTTTATAGGGGTTTTATAATGCTTGATTTAGCTCCTACTCTCCCCACATAAATTCTTTCGATAAGTTTCATTGTTAGACTATACTGTTCATACGTACAGTATATTGTGATTTATTATGATGATCCTAGGCCGCTTCGCCAAACATACCCAATATCGGCTCTCGCTATTTAGCTCCTTGATTGCCGCAGGATTTCCGTCACCTGCCCAAGATTATGTAGAACAAACATTAGATCTCAATGAGTTATGCATCAAACACCCCGCCGCCACGTTTTTTGTCAAAGTCCAAGGGGATTCGATGATCGACGCGGGGATTTTCTCCGGTGATATTTTGGTGGTGGATCGCTCATTACAGCCAGCCCACGGTGATATCGTTGTCGCAGCAGTCAACGGTGAATTTACCGTAAAGCAATTACAGCTGCGCCCTGTGGTGCAATTACTGCCACGTAATGCCTTATTCTCCCCGATTGCCATCAATGATGAGTCTGAGTTAAACATCTTTGGGGTGGTGACCAACGTGGTGAAAAAGCTCAAATGACGTCCTCACTATTCGCCCTCGTCGATTGCAATAATTTTTATGCCTCCTGTGAACGGATGTTTAGGCCAGATTTGATTGGTAGGCCGATTGTGGTGTTATCCAACAACGATGGCTGCGTCGTCGCCCGCTCGGCAGAGGCAAAACACCTTGGCATCAAGATGGCGGTGCCTGTGTATCAAATCGCAAACCAACTCCGCCAGCATCAGGTTGCGGTATTCTCCTCTAACTATGCCCTCTACGCCGACATATCAAACAGAGTGATGACCACCTTAGAGCAAATGGTGCCGAAAGTAGAAGTGTATAGTATTGATGAAGCGTTTTTAGACCTTTCTCGTCTCGATAAATGCACTGATATTCATCAGCTTGCACTTGATATTTATCACCGAATACCGCAGTGGATTGGGATCAGCGTTTGCGTCGGCATTGGACCGACAAAAACCCTGGCTAAACTGGCAAACCATGCCGCGAAACGCTATCCCGCGACGCGGGGCGTGGTTGACTTGCGCGACCGTGAACGCCAACGACGACTGATGGCGCTTATCCCTGTCGACGAAGTCTGGGGAATAGGCCGTAGGCTTACAAAACGCTTGAACATCATGGGCATAAATACCGCGTTGCAATTGGCGGATGCGCATCCCAAGCTTATCCGCGACACCTTTTCGGTCACCGTTGAGCGCACGGTACGCGAACTTAACGGCATTGCCTGTGATGACATACAAGAGGTCGCCGCCACTAAGCAACAAATTATCAGCTCCCGGTCCTTTGGCAGTCGTATTGATAATTTAGAAGCGATGCAACAGGCGATCAATGAGTACACTTTTAGGGCCTGTGAAAAACTGCGTTCCGAGCGCCAATACGCTAAAGCGATGTCAGTATTTGTGCGTACTAGCCCTTTTAGCGATGCAACTCCCCAATACAGCAAATCGCTGTCGGGCAGTTTAGTTCGCCCCAGCAATGATACACGGGATTTTGTCACCCTTGGCCAAAGCCTACTGCAACGCATTTGGCGTGAAGGTCATGCCTATGCAAAGGCCGGTGTCATGTTAGGGGATTTTTTTGGTGCTGGCGTGTTTCAGCTCGGATTATTCGATGACGTCACGCCTAGGCCTAAAAGCAAAGAGTTGATGCAGTTACTCGATAAAGTGAACCACAGCGGTCATGGAAAAATATGGTTTGCAGGACAAGGTATTGACCCGACTTGGGGAATGAAGCGTGAGCAGCTTTCCCCACGTTACACCACCCAATGGGCACAATTGCCCATAGTGAAATAATCAACAGAGCCAGTGGTTAAATGATCGTCTGCGAATCACAGAACCCATCTAACTCTACACTAATTCTAAACTCCATATAGCACTAAAACCCATCTAGATCTAAAAAACATATAGCGCTAAGCCAGTCGGGCGTTAACGCTAAAACGGTATTAACATATACCAAGCTTTGTCTCATTCCGCCTTAACACTCTTCATCGCGGAGATCTTCAAAGTACCAGTAGCCTAGGTTCACCCACTCGGTAAGCTGCGTGAGTAAGTCAGCATGGACTAACCAAGGGGCTAAGGAGGATTTATCTAACTGATTGCTATCACATAGTAGTGGGATCACTGCAGCCAATTCGGCTGAAAGCTGATACTTATCACCATTAATATAGACAACGCCCTGTGCCACATTGATATCAAAATACAAACAGCGCAGTCCGCCGAGGCGAATAAGCGCCTGCTCATCAAGCCAAGCCAGTACTTCGTCTTGCGTGATGTCCAATGGCTCATCGGGTAAATCTAAGGCGCATTTTGACTGAGTTAAATAGCGGCCCGAAAACTCGCTCACCAGTTCCTCGGTCAACATATTGGTCAGTTGGGTACGTAACCGCCCTAAATCGCTATTATCGACACAACCACTGCGGGTGGTCAGCTCGCGGTCTGGATCTGAAATCTGCTGTGCGCCTAAATCCTGTTCAGACAAATGATCGGCCAAAGCACTTATCATATCTTTGGCGGAAGCTGTGCGATAACCGACTGAAAAACTTAACGACTGCTCTAAGGTTATGCCGTCATGGGGAAATCCGGGGGGAATATAAAGGATGTCGCCGGGCAACAACTCAGTATCGATAATCGGCTCAAAGGCTTCGGTGTGCAGCAAAGCGGGATGGGCGGCAAACTCTTTGTGCGGCCCCAGATCGCCCACGCGCCAACGGCGACGTCCCGAACCTTGGCAAATAAACACATCATACAGATCGATATGCGGCCCCACGCCACCACCTGGCGTCGCAAAACTCACCATCACATCATCTAAACGCCAGCGCGGAATAAAATCAAAACATTGGATCAAGGCTTCCGCATCGGGCACCCAGTTATTCAAGGCTTGCACGATCAGAGTCCAATCCCGTTCACCGAGATGATCGTATGAATCGAAGGGGCCAAATTCCGCCTGCCATTGGCCAGCTTGTTGGTACACCCTTCGAGATTCCACCAGCTCATCCATGGCTAAGCCTGCTAATTCTTCGGGCGAGACTAAATCTTGAAAATGTTTGAATCCTTGGCGGATAACCAAAGGTTTTTTCTGCCAATATTCTGCTAAAAATTGCGCGGGCGTTAAGCCGTTTATATCGAGTTGCATGGGTTACTCACAAAGCAAACTGTTATTCATAGCAGCAAATGCTAACAGGAAGCGAAACCAAGAAAGCTCGACCGGATCAACAAAGCATTAAGTCTTTCGTCAGCGCCAATGGGATAGTGAATTTACTAACGTATTGAATTACAATCGGCTTATCTAAAAGCGTTGCGCTGTCAAAGAAGGCAATGCTGACACATCATTTATAGAGTCCACGTAAGATCTATGCCTACATCAGCTGCTAACACTTTAGTCGTGCTCGACTTTGAAACCACGGGGCTATCGCCCAATCAAGGGGACCGCGCGATTGAAATCGGGGCAGTGCTGATTGAGGACGGCGTGATCACTCAAAGATTTTCTGAGTTAATGAACCCTGGATTTAGAATAAGTCGCTTTATTGAGGACTACACAGGGATCAGCAATCAAATGCTCAGGGACGCGGCGCCCTGCAATGAAGTGATGGCACGTTTTGCTGACTTTATTGCCGATCACAACTTAGTCGCCCACAATGCGGCATTTGATCAGCGCTTTTTAGACGCGGAGTTTGCCCAAATTCGCCATCGTTATCTTGGGCAATTTGGCTGTTCCTTGCTGGTGGCGAGACGTTTGTATCAAGCGGCACCCAACCATCAGTTAGGGACTTTAGTGCGCTATAAACAGTTGCCAACCGATGGCACTTTTCACCGCGCCTTAGCCGATGCCGAAATGACCGGCCATTTGTGGCTGGCAATGCTGGCAGACCTTCAGCAAGAGTTCGGCGTCAATGCCCCCACCTTCGAGTTACTGCAAAAAATCGCTAAGAAAACCAAAGCAGACGTACCAAAATTTTTGCGTCAATACGCAGGCAAGTGATCTATAAACTACGCCGCTAAATGACAGTAAAAAGCCGATATATCCTAGGATTATCGGCTTTGTTCCATCAGCTTAGTTTCAACAGGTAAAATTAACGATTCAATCGGTTGCCGACAAAAACATTATGCTAGCGATAACGGCTTAAGCGGCGCGCTATCAATGCCACAGGAGCTGCGAACCACTAAGGTTGTCGGAATAAGCTGCGCACTCACCTCTTGTCCGCGGATAAGTTTGAGTACACTGTCGACTAAGATTTCTCCGGCTAATTGGGTATTCTGTTTAATGGTCGTTAATGGCGGATTGGCAAAACTCGCCACCGGAATATCGTCATATCCCACAACGGCCACTTGCTCTGGAACTGAAATACCCTTTTCCTTCAGCGCCCGAATCGCGCCAATGGCGATCAAATCGCTGGCGGCAAATATCGCATCAAACTTAGCACCTTGTGAAATCAACACCATAGCGGCATCGTAGCCAGAACTTTCTGTGCTAATGGCCGACACTTGCTTAGTGCGATCAACGGGAATATTCGCCGTTTGCAGCGCCTTTACATGGCCTAAATATCTGTCCCTAAACTCAGGACTGTGGCTCGAAGCATCGCCCAAAAAGGCAAACGCTTTGCGGCCCAGAGAAATTAAATGCTCTGTCGCAATCAAGCCGCCTTGATGATTATCACAGCCAATCGATAGCACAGACTTATTGTTATGCTCGGCGCCCCAAATCACAAAATGGGTATTCTGCGCTAATAGTCGTTCTAGCTTTTGCTCGTAATCCATATAGTCGCCGTAACCGAGCAGAATAATGCCATCGGCTTTATTACTGTCTTCATAATCGGCGTGCCAATCGCTGGATAATTGCTGAAAAGAAACGAGTAAATCATAACCCTGCTGCGCTGTTGCTCGAGTGATGGAGCCCAGCATAGACAGGAAAAAAGGATTGATTAACGAGTCATCATTAGTAGGGTCTTCACACAATAGCAGCGCTAAGGTATGGCTATTTTGGGTGCGAAGATTACTGGCGTTTTTATCGACCTTGTAATTCAGCTCTTTAGCAATAGCTTGAATGCGTTGTCGGGTCTCTAAATTGACTAACGGACTGTTTCTAAGGGCACGGGAAACCGTAGACTGGGATACGCCAGCACGATAAGCAATATCAATCGAGGTCGCTTTCGATGCCATAGAGAGGAGGTAACCTTAGTGATTATTTTGCGTCGATACTAAAACAGTTACGCTAACTTGTATAGACGAATGCGTTAACATCCGTCTTACACTGGGGTTTCAGCTTAAATGCCAAGCTGATCGAGCAAATCATCGGCTTCATTATCAATGGCGCGAGTCGCAATAGCAGGTTTATCGGCCATCTTCACCCAAGGCGAAACATTCGAATTTGAGTCGTTGTTTCCCCCAATCGTACTGTGCTGCTCTAACAGGCTGTCGGGGTCGAACTCTTCATCGTAAACAAATTCATCTAAACGGATAAATTCGGTTTTATCCATGGCAAATTCGAGGTAAAAAATATGATTGTTTTCAGTTCTAAACGACACTCTACGGGCCACAGCATCATCTAAGTTAGCATCGATTGAAATAGTTAACTCTTTATTAATCGTCAACATTTTTGGTTGGCTTTGGCTGATTGACGTTTGTAATTCTTTTGAAATTTTATTAATAAAATCCCCTAAGATTTGGTTCATCAACTCACCCATCACGTTACCCACTTCATCTGACGTGTGCGAAAACGCTAATTCAGATTCAGGCATCCCCATGTTCAGCATGTAGCGACGGTAGATTTCAATCGCCGCTGAGGCGGAAAAGTTGATCACCACTAGGCCTGAAAAACCACCATCAAAAATCGAGAAACAACCAAGATCGGGTTTTAGACGCGTGCGCGCGATACTTTGAACCATACCCGCGTGGGTAACATTACTGGCACTGGTGCTAGAGAGCACGTGGGCGACTGAGTGACATAACTTCAGTAAAATATCATCCGACGTTACGATAGTATTTGTGGTCATAATCGATTCTCAAACTGAATAATGCATTAATCTTGCGCGTAAAAGTGTAAAAAATCAAAATTAAAACAATTGATTAGCCTAATTTAGCAAGGCCGCAAAGTTAACATCATGCTAACTTATTGATATTTAATAGGTCAGATAAAACCTTCAAGGCGCAAGAACTTAAAAAACGGAATAACTTAATAAGAACATGCCCCATAATGCAACAGATTAAAATTCCCTATCATGATTCCCTGCTTTAGATCAAAGAAACTCATATTTTATAACGGCTTTTGCTGAATTTATGTCACAGACGATTCAATTGAGATTGATTCGCAGGTATATTAAGCAACAATTATTAGCCTTTGAGAAACCTAAATGATCACGTTTTTGCGCCGATTTACCATATTGCAACGCTTAATGATGATGCTTCTTATGGCCGCGATAGGGACTGTGTGTTTTGCCAGTTTTTCGATTAAGGAGCAGTACAGCAATTTAATTGAGCAGAAATGGCTACAAATAGACGGTCAACTCGCCAGCATGTTAAGCGTTATAGATGTACATCGTCAGGATGCGCTCAAAGGTAAATATAGCGAAGAAGACGCCAAGAAAGCTGCTGCGGAGTTAATCAATCAGACTCGCTATTCTGGCTCAGGCTATTTCATTGTTATTGATGATAATAATCAAATCCTCGCCCACGGTGACAATGCAAGTCTTGTTGGCACCTCAGCATTAACGTTTAAATTACCCAATGGCACTAATCCATTGGCCACTATGCTGCCTTTAGCGCGAGCTAAATCCAAAACAACCCTCGAATACCCTATCGCCGATCCTATGACACGTGCCATCGAAGATAAGCTTGCCGAAGCCCGTTACTACCCACAATGGGGCTGGACAGTGATGACAGGTGCTTATCTTAGCGATGTCAAAGCGAGCTTAAAGTCAGTCATTATCGACTATCTGATTATCATGTTTTTGATTTCAGTGCCGATTTTTGCCTTCTTCCTTGTGCTTAACCATTCCATCACCTCGCCATTGAATGATGCTATTGATGCCCTTGAAGATATTGCCCAAGGCGAAGGCGACTTAAGTCAGCGCATTAATGCCCAAGGTAAAGATGAGATTGCCCACCTTGCCCGCGCCTTTAATATGTTCGCCCAAAAAATTGGCGACATGGTCGGCCATTTACAGCCCTTAGGCCAAGCGTTAGACACAGACGCAAAACAGCTCATGATTGCAGTTGAAGAGTCTAATCAAAGTGCTGAGCATATCCACAGAGAAACGGGTAGCGTTGCCACCGCAGTCAATCAAATGCTGTCGACCACCCATGAAATGGCGAGCAACACCCAGCAAGCGGCCGATGCGGCGAACAGCGTAAAAGAACAAGCGCAGCAAAGCCAAGTGGTGATTGACAACACGGTCAGCAATACTGAAAAGCTGGTAGCAGAATTAAAAGCCTCTGAAGTGATTACCCAAAAACTGGGCGTCGCCTCACAGCAGATTGGTAGTATTCTCGATGTGATCCGCAGTATTGCTGAGCAGACAAACTTGCTCGCCCTTAATGCCGCCATTGAAGCTGCGCGAGCTGGGACCCACGGCCGCGGTTTTGCCGTGGTTGCCGATGAAGTTCGCGCCCTTGCTACTCGCACCCAAGACTCGACCAATGAGATCCAAAAAATCATTAGCGAGATCCAATCTGGTGTCGGCTCAGTGATGAAGAGCAACAATCAAACTCAGCTGCAATCCGATGAGCTGCAAGCCCAAGCCCACGAAGCGGGTAAAGCCATGGCGGCGATTCTGCAATTGATTGCCCATATCAGTGATATGAACACGCAATTAGCCAGCGCCACTGAAGAGCAATCACTAGTGACGGAAGAGATTAATCGAAATATTTGTAATATTTCGGAATTAACCGAAGTCTCAGTCAAAGCCAACGAGAGCAACAGTCATGCGGCTCAGTCGCTGCAAGACATTAGCCAAGACATGTCCCGCACCTTGGGTCAGTTTAAAATCTAGAGTGTCTGGGCTGTGTAAAGGTGCAGAACTTATCGACAGGGGCGCCATAGGGCGCCCTTTTCATTGCTCACATTTCCAGTAACCCGAGTTACAACTTATCTCAGCAACGATGAATACTAATGAAAAAGTCCCATTAACCTCAAATTCTCTGTCACGCTAACGTTTGATATGCGGTATGCTTTAGCCTTAAAAATCCAACCGAGACACTGCCATGCGAATGACCTTAGCCGTTCACCCTGAACAGTACACAATTCATAGCTTTAGCCCGAATGCCGTATTGCCCAGTGAGGTTTTTGCACAGGACATGTATTTCATTGGTAAAACCCAAGAAGGTTTATCTTTAGTCATTTCCAGTGAGATAGAACTCGACAGCCTAGAGCAAGAACCGGGCTGGTGTTGTTTTGAAGTGCTCGGCCCACTCGGATTCTCGATGACAGGCATTTTATCTAAAGTGTCTGGCACCTTAGCGGACGAACAAATCAGTATTTTTGCGATTTCCACCTTTGATACCGATTACATCCTCGTGAAAAATAATCGCCTCAAAAGTGCCATCGCCGCCTTGAAAAAACAGGGCTACCACATCATAGAATCGAAAGACGAAGTGTAATACCCCTTTAAATATGAGCTCATCCACTATGTACGAAAAATCTGTCACCATTACCGCCAAACATGGGATTCACACCCGCCCTGCAGCTTTACTGGTTAAAGAAGCCAAAACCTTTGACTGCGATGTCATGGTCGAATGTAATGGTAAGCAAGCCAGCGCTAAAAGTCTGTTTAAGCTACAAACTTTAGGGCTATATTCTGGCGTCACGGTAAGAGTGTTTGCCGAAGGTGAACAGGCACAAGCCGCGGTTGAGAAAGTCTCCGAGCTGCTGATCACGCTAAGCTAGGCCTTTATCCTATTTTCTAGTGCACAGATTAGCGCACTAATCTCTAAGTGCTTGCATGTAGGGCCTACCGACGAGGGATGGGTTAAAACGGGTTCTGTACGTGCCAATAGTTTACACGCCAACGCTTTACAAACTCAACGCCACTCAACTAGACTCGCTAGCGCTAACGGGCACTCAGTTCAGTGGTTAATTTAGGAAGGGATATGTCAATAACGGGGATTATAGTGTCATCGGGAATTGCCTTTGGTCAGGCACTTCACCTTATTCACACCGAACACCACCTCGATTATCGCCCTATTCCCCTGTCGAAAATTCCCCAACAACAGGGCAAATTTGCCAAAGCCTTGCAAGAGCTGCAGGCACAACTGGCCCACAGCCAAGCCGCACTCGATAGCGATTCAGAAAATTATCAGCTGATCGAAGCCGATTTATTGTTATTGGAAGACGATGAATTAATCGAGCAAGTGAACGATGCGATTCGTACCTTACAATTGTCGGCAAGTGTGGCGGTTGAACGCATATTTGCCCATCAAGCCAACGAGTTACAATCCCTAGATGATCCCTATTTAGCCAATAGAGCCCAAGATGTGCGCTGTTTAGGCCAACGTGTTGTCGCCGCGATCAATGGCCATTTAAACCAAGGGCTCGAAAAACTCGACAGACCCACCATCTTGTTGGCGCAAGATTTAACCCCCGCCGAATTTGCCTTGCTGCCGAGGGAAAACCTCTGCGGTATTGTGCTCAAAACTGGCGGTTTAACCAGTCATACGGCGATTTTAGCCCGAGCTGCCGGCATTCCAGCCATCTTAAGTTGTCAGTTTGATGCCGATTCGATCCCTAACGGCACGCCCTTAGTACTCGATGCGCTCAATGGTGAGCTTTGCGTTAATCCTAATCCTGATCAACAGGCAAGACTTACCGTCACCTTTCACCACGAACAGGCAAGACGGGCGGCGCTGCAAACCTATAAGGATGGCCCCGCGCAAACCCAAGATGGCCATATCGTAGGGCTTATGGCTAACGTGGGTAATCTCAACGACATCACCCATGTCAGCGATGTTGGCGCCGATGGTATAGGTTTGTTTCGCACTGAATTTATGCTGATGAACGTCAGCACCCTGCCCGATGAGAAAGCCCAATACAGCTTATATTGCGATGCATTGCACGCTCTGGGCGGTAAGACCTTTACCATCCGCACCTTAGATATCGGTGCCGACAAAGAACTGCCTTGCCTGTGCCAAGAAATAGAAGACAATCCCGCCTTAGGGCTGCGCGGCATTCGCTACACTTTGGCACACCCCGACTTATTTAAAACCCAATTGAGGGCCATTCTGCGCGCCGCAAACCATGGCCCAATCCGCTTGATGTTCCCTATGGTCAATCAAGTCGAAGAATTGGATGAAGTGTTTGCACTGATTGCCCAGTGCCAAGATGCCCTGGAAGAAGAAGAGAAAGGCTACGGTGAACTCAGCTACGGTATCGTTGTCGAAACCCCCGCAGCGGTATTTAACCTCAATGCTATGCTGCCACGACTCGACTTTGTCAGCATTGGCACCAATGATTTAACCCAATATGCAATGGCAGCCGATAGGACCAACCCGCAGCTTACCCGCGACTATCCGAGCCTTTCGCCTGCCATTTTAGCGTTAATTAACATGACAATAGTCCAAGCAAAAGCGGCCAATGTGAAAGTGTCGTTGTGCGGCGAACTGGCCAGTTCACCACAAATTGCACCGCTGTTAATCGGCATGGGGCTGGACGAACTCAGTGTTAACTTAAGCTCACTGTTAGAAGTCAAAGCTGCCATTTGCCAAGGCAACATCCAACAATTTTCGGCGCTGGCGCACACTGCATTACAACAAGATAGAATTGCAGGTCTACAGCAGTGTATAACAAGCTATAAATAGAGACATTTATTCGTTATGCTGCATTACAGAACAAAAACAATGACAAAAACAAGCAAAAGAGGCTCTAGATTATGGGATTTTTAAGCCGAATTAGGCGCTTGGTATCGGGTCAGACTCAGTTAGCTGGCGGTATCATGGTATATGCCCCCGTTTCCGGCGATATTGTCGCCATTGAAAAAGTCCCCGATGTGGTTTTTGCTGAAAAGATTGTCGGTGATGGCATCGCTATCGCCCCCAAAGGCGAATTAATTCTGGCGCCTATCGACGGCACCATAGGTAAAATTTTTGAGACAAATCATGCATTCAGCATTGAGTCTCCCCAAGGATTAGAATTATTTGTTCACTTTGGTGTCGGCACAGTCGAACTGAGAGGCAAAGGTTTTAAACGTTTGGCCCAAGAAGGCCAAGAAGTAAAAGTTGGCGATCCGATTTTATCCTTCGATATTGATTATCTTAAAGATCAAGTCGACAGCCTACTCACCCCTGTCGTTTTGGCAAACATGGAAGACGTCAAATACCTAGACAAGGCCCAAGGCAGTGTTACCGCAGGTAAAGATGTGATTTTTACAGTGCAGATCTAATTTAAAATATTGCATCGTCTATCGGTTGTTTGTTGAATAATAAAAGGCTGACTCACCATCATGAGCCAGCCTTTTGTGCTTTTGAAAACCGAGCCTAAAACGGTATTTGCATTCGCCAAGCTGTAGCAGTCTCGATACACAGACTTAGGAGAATCTATTTCGGCCGTTCTCACGCTAAGCATCACGTTACTTGCAAATAACGGCTACATGACTCTAGTAAACTAATCTACTTTGAACATGGCAAAATCAGGTCGCGGCAATTTATCTAAAATACTGTACAGATAAATCACTAATACCGAGAGTGCCGCGCCCGTCAAAAACAGCCACTGACCGCCAAAATGATCCAATATTATGCCGCCACCAAGGGGCGCGAGGGCAAAGCCTAAATCATAGAATGAGGCTGCCCCAAAGTAGGCGCCGCGAAGATGATCAGGGGCTAAGCGGTCAATATGCACATTCATAGTAGGAAACAAAATCGTCTCGGCGACACTCATCACCACAATTGCGCCTATCCAGCCCCAAAAAAGATCCAGTGGATTAAATGCCAGCCAGACTTGTGAGCAGATCAATAACAGCAATCCGATTTGAATCCGTTTGACGAGCGAAAAACGGGCCATGAGTTTCAATAGCAAAAATTGAGTGGAGATAATCACCATAGCATTAGTGAAAATCATGCCAGAAATTAACGTCAGTAAATCAGGTGCCCCAGCGCGAGTGAGATATTGGATCAACGAGCTGTCCATTTGGGCATAAATGAACATACACAGAATATTGGCGAAAATTAAACATTGCAGCAGTTTATCTTGCAATAGAATGGCGATAATTTGCTTACGACTCACGACTGCCGCTTTTTTCGTGCTCGTCTCTGTATCACTCGATACGCCATTCACACCACGATTAACACCGTCACTTGTTATGCCATTTACACAGCCATTTACACAGCCATTTACACAGTCACATGCACACTCACTTGCACCATCACTTTCAGTGCCACTCGTACCGCCACTTAAATTGTCATTCGATGAGGCGCCAGCCGCCAAAGCCGCATCCTGACGGGTTTGATAGTTAAATCCCCAGTACAACATAATTAACAGCACGGCAAAGGCCACTGCAGTAAGGTAAAAACTGGACTGCTTGCCCGTAAGACCAAGCCATACCCCCAGCATAGGGCCAACGGCGCAGCCAACGTTGACGATAAAATACAGCGACTGCATCGCCAATTCACGTGTTTTAGGATCGGCAATAATGTCGCCAATAGCCGCCGATGTCAGCGGTCGCCACAGTGAAGTGGCCATAGAGCACAATGTCATCACAACTACATAACCTTCGACAGAATTGGCTTCAGCCAATAATGAAAACGAAATGATATAGAGGATACCCGTCAGGTACATCAGCTTATGACGACCTATTCTGTCGGATAATGAGCTACCAACAAAGCTGGTAAATACCGAAATAATCGCGGCGCTGGACAAGACCATGCCGACCGCTGTGGCACTTAGCGCAAATTTCTCATATAAAATAACAGCTAAAAATGGCCATACCATGTAATAACTGCCACGGGTGATAAACGACCCAAACAAAAATATCCACATCAAGCGCGGAAATTGCTTAAATCGCTGCAAAGAAACATCGCTGTGCATTTTAATCCTTTAAAAGTCGCGCTAGAGTCAACGCCAGATATCAAGCTGATTTTAATGAGAAAACAATATATAACAGACAGCTTAAGTTAAACAAGTGTAAAGGGAGATATGGAGTAACCAAGAGATAATTCATCCAGTAATACAGCAACTGCAGCGGTAGCAATTTAACAAAAATTACAATCTAAAATGGGACCATAAACACTTGTTGGTCACAAAAACTCAAAAAAAATATGACGACTTGTTTTAGAATGAAATGATGACTATACCTCTAAGAAAGCTTTTTGATATTCAAGAGGAAAAACAATGAAATTTAGTCATAAGATTGTAGCTGCATCCTCTATATTACTTTTAGTCACAGTAACGCTGTTAACATCCAAACAATACTCTTCAATTCAAAATGAAATGAAGTCACAGGTTGAAGCCAGTGTTACCGAAATTGTCGATGGGGTTAGAAATACTGTTTCATCGGAAATTGAATCCCGTAAACAAATGGCCGCTTACACGACAAGTCTATTGGAGCAAGATCTCAGCCCCACACATATTACTTCTGTTATTACTCGTCCAGTTGTTAAAAACACCTTCATACTTGTCGGATTCGGCTATGAAAAAGATGGTAGCAACATAAATAACAATCCTAGTTGGGACCCTGGCGCCGGATGGAACCCACGAATTCGTCCTTGGTACAGAGATGCAAAAAAATCCGATAAGCTGATTATCACTGCGCCCTATGCTGACTCAGCATCTGGTGAAATTCTCGTCTCAATTGCAACACCGGTAAAAGATAATGGCGAGTTCATTGGGGCTATTTTCTACGATGTCAGCCTCGTAGGTCTAGCCAAACTCGTCAATGAGGTTAAGCTCTTTAATGCAGGGTATGTCTTTATTATTTCAGGAGATGGCACGACAATCGCGCACCCAGAGTCAAAACGAAATGGCACGCCAATGAGCGACTATTTACCACATGTTGAAGTGACGGAGAAGCCACAAAAAGTCAGCATAGATGGTAAAAATTATACCTTAGATTTCTCTCGAGTTTCAGGAGAGGACTGGTATGTCGGCGTTATCTTAGATGAAGATATAGCCTATGCTGCAGTCACAAACCTACGCAATAGTTCTATTATCTATTCCGTTATTGCCTTAATCATCAGTATCACAGTACTACTATTTTTGATTATCCGTTTAATGCGCCCATTACAAACCTTAAATGATGCTATTCAAGATGTTGCCTCCGGCGAGGGTGATTTGACTCAACGCTTAAATACTAAAACAGACACTGAGTTTTCAGCATTGGCAATAGGATTCAACACCTTCACTGCAAATCTACAGCAACTGATCATTCAATCTAAGTCAATTGGGCAACTCATACATAAAAGCTCAGAAATGACATCGTTAGAATTACAGCAATCTACTAATGCCATGAACTCGCAACTCCATGAACTAGAACAACTTGCAACTGCGATGCACGAAATGGCCACCACGTCTTCAGACGTAGCCCGTAATGCTCAAGGGGCGTCATCCGCCGCAAAAGAGGCTGATGAAGCGACAAATGTGGGTTCCAAAGTCGTCAGTGATACCACAAATGCTATTAACGCTCTGTCATCAAAAATCGATATGGCTGTTGCTGAAGTAAACACCTTAGGGTCAGCAACAGACAACATTGCCACTATATTGAAAGTCATTAATGACATTGCAGATCAAACAAATTTATTAGCCTTAAACGCAGCCATTGAGGCAGCAAGAGCTGGTGATTCTGGTCGTGGTTTTGCTGTGGTCGCAGATGAAGTCAGAACCCTCGCCCAAAGGACTCAACAATCTACAACTCAAATCCGTAACATGATAGAGCAACTCCAAACAGGAGCAAGGGCTGTTGCAGAGGTCATGAGTCAAAGTAAAGACAATGCAAAAGATGCGGTTACACTCGCCCAAGGTGCTAATACCGCATTAGACAAAATTCGTGAAGCAATATTGCAGATCAGCGATATGAATCTACAGATCGCCTCTGCAGCCGAAGAACAAAGTTTAGTTGCCGAAGAAATTAATAATAATACAATTAGAATTAAAGACTTATCCGTCCAAGTATCAGACACTGTTATTCATGCCAATACGGCTATGCATACGCAAACTCAGCACATCAAAGAGCAAGATACCATCCTTAATAAATTCATTGTTTAGGTATAGTAAGTCATGGATTCATCCATGACTTACGGTGGAAATCTTAATAAAGGTACTCATCATGAGCAGAATCGCATTGTTCGTACTAGGCACTATTCTTCAAATACCGCTACAGGCTAATGCCCAAGAAACGGAAGAGTCAGATCGACTGCAGCAGCTAGAGCAAAGAGTGAAGGAATTGGAGCAACAAGCGAAAGCTGCACAAACCAGTCCATCAATGCAATCCTCCTTACGCAATAGCCACTTTTCTCTCTACGGCTCGCTGCGTCCAACCTTAGAATACCAAGACAAAGCAAACGATGTATGGGATATAGGTGATGCCCTCTCTCGTTTAGGGGTCAAAGCTGATACCGAGTTTGCCCCAAATTGGCATGCAATTGCCCAAGGAGAATGGAAGATTCGCCTCGATGATAATGGTCGATTCGGTGAGGCGCGCCTCGCATTCGCCGGAATAGGCTCTCCCTTTGGTCAGATAACCTTTGGACGTCAACGGCCAGTGCAATACACTTTAGTCGCTGAGTACATTGATATTTTTAACAATGCAAACAGCCCGTTTGGTTACAACCAAGAGAGTCCATTCTTTGTTAATAATGCTTTGATTTACGAACTCAAACTCAAACCCGTTACTGTAATGGCCTCTGCAATTTTTGATGGTAACTCTGGTGGCAGCGGCGCTGATACTATTAATGTCGGCGCCGGTTTTGACAAGAATGGATTACACTTAGGCGCCGCATATTTACAACAAGATGTCTATGCCAACGCGAATAGAACTGGAAAAGAACAACTGACAGGCGCGGTTATCTCATATGAGTTTAGCTCTGATATATATGCTGCTGTTGGCTATCAGGCTAAAGATTACGAGTTTGAAACTGCAGTCAACCGCACTGGTAGTACTTTTGACAGTGCACTGGCTATCCCTTTTGCTAACGCCTATAAGCTAAAATTAGGGTATTTTTGGTTTAAAGATGGGATAGAAGATACTAGCAGTCAGGATTATGATGGCTATAACCTCACCTTAGAATGGCAAATTGCGGCAAATGTCCGTACACATTTAGAATACTTACAACAAAATAATGATCAACGCGAAGATGACACTATTATCGCCTTAGGCATTCGCTATGATTTTGATTTAAATTGGGAGTTCTAATTAAGATTCGTTTTATTTAAACTAGCGAAATATATAGGGTTAGAAACATTTAACAATTGACTGCCGCTCTAATTATCGCCCTTAAGTGCAATCTTGACTGCAATATGAAGCGCAACAATTAGAGGTTAAAATAGTAAATATCATTATTTCAACTTTAGGCAAAAGTGTCGACTGACTCCCCTTTGCCCGCCTCTTTCGCACGCTTTTGGGATGACTCATTCACTTCCTCTACTTTCTGAGGCGAGATAGTGGTTTGTTTCTGTTGAGCTTGTATCGATGATGACTGCATGCATGCAGATAATTGACCCACATTGGCAATATTCATGATGATTTCCCTCAACTAATAACAATTACACTATTAGACATTAGAGCGGAAAGCTTAAACGACGCTTAAGCCTTTAGCCTGTTTTTCATACAAACCAAGCGACTTCCCACATGCTCAGATAATGCTTGCTAGCCCACAACAGCAGGCATGTAAAGGCGGATACACTGACATTTTTATGCTCACACTATCTCAGCAACACATCCCACTTGTGACATGCGCCGCACAATGCCACAATGCCAGCAAAATCAATGCTTGCCAGCCAAGCGTCCATCCACACTGGAGCATCATTTTGACCCTCTACGGTATTAAGAATTGCGATACAGTGCGTAAAGCACGTAAATGGATTGAAAATCATCAACTTCCAGTTCATTTCCATGATTTTAGAGATGACGGCCTTCGTCAAGAAGACCTCGAATTCTGGTGTAAAACCTCAGGCTGGGAAACCATATTCAATAAGCGCAGCACGAGCTTTCGTGCCCTCAGTGACGCAGATAAAACCGATATCGATCAAGCCAAAGCCATTAAACTTATGCTAGCGCAACCGACACTGATCAAACGCCCCGTCTTGGTCGTCGGTGAACACGTGCTGATTGGCTTTGATGAAGTCGCCTATAAAAGAGTATTTTCACTATGATGCCAGCCGACGATTATCCTGTAACTGAACTGACAAAAGCGCTGATCGCGCGCCCTTCGGTGACGCCGCTTGATGAAGGCTGCCAAACCTTAATGGCTGAAAGACTCAGCGCCATCGGCTTTAATATCGAACCTATGGTATTTGAAGACACCACCAATATGTGGGCTCGCCGTGGCAATGAAGGTCCGGTCTTTTGTTTTGCCGGCCACACAGATGTTGTGCCAACGGGCGATGTAAGCCGCTGGCACACGCCGCCGTTTGTGCCCACCATCATTGATGGCTACTTATATGGCCGCGGCGCGGCGGACATGAAAGGTTCATTGGCGGCTATGGTCATTGCCACCGAACGCTTTGTCGCTAAACATCCAGATCATCATGGTTCAATCACCTTTTTGATCACCAGCGATGAAGAAGGCCCATTTATTAACGGTACGACGCGAGTCATTGATACCTTAGAAGCGCGCAATGAGAAGATCACCTGGGCGCTAGTCGGCGAACCTTCATCGACCCTAAAGCTGGGTGATGTGGTCAAAAATGGTCGCCGCGGCAGTTTAACCGGTAACTTAACCGTGAAAGGCATTCAAGGCCACGTGGCCTATCCACACCTTGCCGATAATCCAATCCACAAAGCCGCGCCTTTCTTGGCCGAGCTAAGTCAAATGCACTGGGATAATGGCAATGAGTTTTTCCCACCCACCAGCTTCCAAATCGCCAATATTAATGGCGGCACAGGTGCATCAAATGTGATCCCCGGCGCACTGGACGTGATGTTTAACTTCCGTTACTCCACCGAGGTGACCGCCGAAATCTTGATTGAGCGGGTTGAAGCCTTATTGAAAGCCTATAAGCTAGATTACGATATCAGCTGGATTTTCAATGGTCTGCCATTTTTAACTGGCGATGGCCCACTGCTTGACGCGACCCGTATTGCAATTCGCCAAGTCACAGGTTATGAAACCGATCCACAAACCACGGGCGGCACATCGGACGGACGCTTTATCGCGCCAACGGGTGCTAAAGTGTTAGAGCTTGGCCCAGTGAACGCCACCATTCATAAAGTGAATGAATGCGTTAAAGTGGACGACCTTGAGCAGCTAGCCCTGTGTTATGAAGTGATTTTGGAACAACTATTGTGCTAACACACCTCGAGATCCGTCCCGAAACCGCTAGGCTTTACGGCTTAAACGCCACTGAATTGGTGGAATATTTAAGTCCGTATCACCATGGGTATCATAGCTTTTGGCTCGAAGCGAACACCGCCATCGCCTTTAATGCGATGGCTCAAAAAGCCAAAGATGCGGGCATAGCACTCGCCATCTGCTCTGCCCATCGCCCTTTTGAGCGACAACTGGCAATTTGGAATGCCAAGGCCAGCGGTAAACGCGCGGTATTGGATGCCAATGAGCAGGCGGTGAGCATTAAGGGACTGAGTGACGATGCCATCGTCGACTTGATTTTGCTCTGGTCGGCGCTGCCCGGTGCTTCACGTCACCACTGGGGTACCGATCTCGATGTGTTCGATGCGGATCAAATTGATGTCAAAGCCCTTCGCCTTATCGAAGCTGAATATGGCCAAACTGGCCCCTGCGCAAAATTGCATGCTTGGCTGGTGGAAAATGCCCATGATTTTGGCTTTTATTTCCCGTTTCAACAGGGGCAAAGCGCGGTCAGTCCTGAGCCTTGGCACATCAGCTATTTCCCTGTTGCGCAATTATTGTTACCACAGTTCGATCGTGCCGAACTGGCAATCCTTTTAGAAAACAGTGATATGTTGCTCAAAGATGCGGTACTCGCCCGATTAGACTATCTAGTGGATGAATACGTGCTGCGTATCGCTCAGCCTTAGCTGTGGGATATTCGCCGCAGATTTTGTAAAGGTTAAGCCCAGCGATCTATCGCCCAAATTGGCGCCAGAATACGGCTTAACATAACGATATATTTGATTAAGTAGGCTTTATGGATTTTTCTTCACACCGTCAGCAGCTCATGATTGCCGATCGTAAATTAAGTTACCTTGATGTCGGTACAGGCCCTGTACTCTTGTTTGGTCACAGTTATTTGTGGGATAGCGCCATGTGGGCGCCTCAAATTGCCGCGCTAAGTGCCCATTACCGCTGTATCGTGCCAGAACTGTGGGGTCATGGTCAGTCAGATTTACTGCCCGATAATGGTAACACGCTACTCGATATTGCCGATCACATGTTGGCCTTAATGGATACCCTCAATATCACTGACTTTAGTGTTATCGGACAATCTGTTGGTGCTATGTGGGGCGCAGAATTGGCACTGAAAGCACCAACAAGAGTTAAAACCCTCGTGATGCTCAACAGTTTTATTGGTTTTGAACCCGAAGTGACCCGCGCGAAATATGATGGCATGCTGGATATGATTACCGCCGCTAAGGCGATTCCTGCGGCGCTTATCAGTGCGATTTCACCTTTGTTCTTCGCAAACAATGCCGCGCAAAACACACCTGAACTGGTCACTGACTTTGAACACTCACTTGCCACAATCTCAGCAGAGAAAATCCCCACGATAGTGAAACTTGGACGAATGATTTTTGGTCGTCGCGATACTATGGAAGATGCCGAGCAGCTAACGCTGCCTTGCCTTATCATGGCGGGCGTTGAGGATAAAGCACGCAGTGTGCTAGAAAGCTACCTGATGAGCGATGCCATCGATGGCAGTCAGCTGGTGCATATTCCTGCGGCGGGACATATCTCGACCCTTGAACAAGCCGAATTTATCAATCAACACTTAGCCGATTTTCTCGCACAACATCACTGATCCGTTGCTAAATACCGTCACTCAATAAAATCTTCAAGATGTGGACATTCGCATCTTGAAGACAGCTATTTCAGCTTAATCCACTTCATCAATACCGAACCCAGGTTCAATCCCTATTTGTCCCATGCATACATTGGGCTTTAGCTGATTTTGCTTCGCAGATTAGCCCACTGAACTTTCAAAGACTTCCCCATAAAATCTGCATTAACAAATAGAAATCACCATTTTGTCGTCAGCGCCTCAAAAAATGTTGCATAAAGGTGAAATCTACCATTTATCAACTACCTTTATTACTGTATTCCCTCAACAAGGTATTCTGCCATGAGAAAAAGTACAGTTGCCCTCTGCGTGCTCAGCACACTTTATATGCCGTCTCTTTATGCCGATGTTCAAATAAATGGATTTGCCTCTATTGTCGCGGGCTCGAGTCTCAGTGACGATAAAAGCTATTATGGTTATGACAAAGAAATCAACTTTAATAATGATTCTAAAGTTGCCTTACAATTTACCGCCGATCTGGGTAGTGGCCTAAGAGCCACGGCGCAAGTGCTATCCAGAGGCAATAACGATTACAGTGCCGAATTCGAATGGGCTTATATCTCCTACGACATCAGCGACAAACTTATGCTGATGGCGGACCGCCAACGCTTTAACCTCTATAAATACTCTGATTATATTGACGTAGGCTATGCCTATCACTGGATCACCCCGCCCCGCGGCGTTTATTCACTGCCATTTAATTAAGGCGAAGGTGTCGGCTTAGTATATTCCGATTTATGGGGCGATACCGAAGTCGGTTTGACCTATAAGTATATTACGACTTCTGTTTCTGACTATGCACCTATAGGTTCATCAACACCTCCCGCGCCCTTCTCCGCCGAGGGCCACATAATGAACTTCAACTTTGTAACCTCAGGGTTTGAGTACGGCTTGAATATCGGCATAGTGACTGATTTCTCCTACGAGTTACCTGCTCTGCTGGGCCTAGGCGATGCGATTGCCCAAACAGGGTTATTTAGTCAGCAAGTGGTCGATGATCTTTTACCCATTAACGACAGCGCGTTACTCATAGGCGCTAACGTTAAATATGATGCGGGTAAATGGTTTATCTTGGCCGAATACACCCGAATTGACGTCGATCCCAGTAGCTTTAATATTCAAGATTCAGCCTTTGTTTCCGGCGGGATCCGCTATAAAGATTTCACTTTTCATTTAACCTACGGTATTGACAAAGGTGATCCACAATACGATGCCTATGACGGCATGTTACCGCTATACAATAGTCTGCCACCAGCAAACCAAGCTGCGCTAGCGCCTCTGGTTTTCGGTACAAAAGCAGCACTTGAAGCACAGCAAGAAGACAGCGCCAACTACATCATAGGTACACGCTGGGATTTCCATCCCTCAGCCGCACTAAAACTGGAGTACACCAACTACAGCAATGACAAACCGTCTTCCGATGAACAGTTGCTGAGTATGGCAATAGACTTAGTTTTTTAAGGAGTTAAACATGAAACTATTAATAAGATCTCGGTTGATGATGAAAACCTTAGTTGCTAGTGCACTTTTACTTGGCAGTGCCTATGTGCAAGCCGAAATTGCCGTCGTGGTACATCCTTCAAATACATCCGAATTTAGTGCTGCCGATATTTCACGTATCTATTTAGGTAAACTCAAGTCTTTCCCCAGTGGAGGGACTGTGGTTGCGCTCGATCAGCCCGAAGGCTCACCCGTTCGTGAAGCAAATCCTCAATAAAACTGAGAGTCAGCTCAAAGCCTATTGGTCAAAACTGGTCTTTTCAGGCCAAGGTCAACCACCCAAAGTCGTCGACTCGAGCGCTGAAATGCTCTCATTGATTGCCGCCAATCCGAATATGACCGGGTTTGTTGACGTCAGCGAGGTGAACGATAGTGTAAAAGTGATCAGTAAGTTCTAACCCATAACACATCATCCTTGTCCGCCTTAATTTTTAGCGGACAAGGTGTTCACTCTGCTTTAGCGCAATATCACCCACAAACACGCGAACAAATGGCGCTTAGATCCCCAGAGGGAACCTATTCATTTACAGAACTATTAATAAAAAATAATCTCGATTGCTCAATATCCCGATTCAAACCTTAATTGGATAGACCAGCAGAGCCAATTTTGCTGGTATACTCTTGCTAAAAATGTGCTGCTTGCATGAATTAGAGCATGAGAAGACATTTTATATGTCAATAAAACAATAGGTTAAAATGAAACTACTCAAACCTTTATTCGACAACAACCGCCGCTGGGCCGGACGTATACGCCAAGAGAATCCAGATTTTTTCGAGCAATTAGCGAAACAGCAACATCCTGAATACCTGTGGATTGGCTGCTCGGATAGTCGCGTACCTTCTAACCAAATCATTGATCTTATGCCGGGTGAAGTCTTTGTTCACCGTAATATCGCCAACATGGTTATCCATACCGATCTTAACTGCTTATCTGTGCTGCAATACGCCGTTGATGTACTCAAGGTGAAGCATATTATGGTAGTGGGTCACTACGGCTGTGGTGGTGTGCGCGCGGCAATGGGTCAGCAACGTTTGGGATTAATCGATAACTGGCTCGGGCATTTACGTGATATCTACCGTATTTATCAGGAAGAATTACAACAGATGGATGAAGCTAAACGTTTTGATCGCCTGTGCGAACTCAACGTGATTGAACAGGTTGCTAATGTGACCAGTTCAACCATAGTGCAAGAAGCCTGGGATCGCGGCCAAGAAGTGGCAGTACACGGCTGGATTTACGGCATTGATAACGGTTTACTGACAGATTTAGATGTCACGGTCGACCGTGAACACGGCTTAGCTAATCCACGCTAACAGCCTGAATATGTGCTTTTAAGCTCCCGCTGAGTGCCATCTATGCTCAGATAAAACCTGCCCCTGTGCAGGTTTTTCTTTTTCCATGACAATTTTCAGCAATAAAACATCGCAAGGGTCTATTACCCCAGTTATAATCCGCCAGTTAATTGCAGCGCGACCTATGCGCGACATATTCTAAGGAGATACCTTCCATGCCCGGTTTTGAATTATTTGGTCCTGAAGAAAAGCAGGAAGTCGCTGACGTTATGGAAAACGGTTTTACCTTCCGTTACAACTTCGACCATATGCGTAATGATCGCTGGAAGACTCGCGATATGGAGCAACTGCTCTGCGAGAAAATGAACGTGAAGCATGCTCACCTTTTATCAAGCGGTACTGCTGCGCTGCAAACGGCCATGATGGCTGCAGGCATTGGTGCTGGCGACGAAGTTATCGTGCCACCTTTTACCTTTGTTGCCTCAGTTGAAGCGATTTTTATGGCTGGCGCGATTCCGATTTTTGCCGAAATCGACGAGACACTGTGTTTATCCCCAGAAGGTATCGAAGCCGCAATTACTCCACGCACTAAAGCGATCAACTTAGTGCATATGTGTGGTTCTATGGCGAAGATGGACGAAATTAAAGCCATCTGTGCAAAACATAACATCAAGATTTTAGAAGATGCTTGCCAAGCCATTGGTGGCAGCTACAAGGGCCAAGCCCTAGGTACTATCGGTGATGTGGGTTGTTACTCATTCGATTCAGTCAAAACCATCACCTGTGGTGAAGGTGGCGCTGTGATTACCAATAACACTGAAATCTACAACAACGCGCACATGTTCTCCGATCACGGCCATGACCACATTGGTAAAGACCGCGGCGCTGAGTCACACCCTATCATTGGCTTGAACTTCCGAATTTCGGAAATGAACGCCGCCTTAGGGTTAGCGCAATTACGTAAACTCGATACCATTATCGATATCCAACGTAAAAACAAAAAAACCATTAAAGATGCAATGGCCGCAGCTATCCCTGAAGTAACTTTCCGCCTGATCCCCGATCCAGAAGGCGACTCAGCGGGCTTCTTAACCTTTATGTTGCCAACCGAAGCGCGCACGCAAGAAGTGAGCAAAAAACTGGCTGAAAACGGCGTCGATGGCTGCTTCTACTGGTATGTAAACAACTGGCATTATTTGAAAAACTGGAAACACATTCAGGAGCTTAAGGCATCTGCTGCGTTACCAATCACATTAATCGCCGATAGACCTGACTATACTCAAGTTTCTGTGCCTAAATCCGATGCCATTATGAGCCGCACCATTTCTATGCTCATCAAGTTGTCTTGGACCGATGCTCAGATCGCCGAGCGTATCGAAAACATCAAGAAAGCATTTGCCCAATAATTCTACGGGAGTTTGTTGCAATGAGTTTTAAGAATTTTAAAGTAGTTGAAAAAATGATCTTCGGCCGTGGCTCATTCGTCCAATTAGATGAAGTGTTAGCTGCTGAACGTAAAACCGCCGACGACTTTGTGGTGTTTTTAGTCGATGACGTGCATCAAGGCAAAACCCTTGAGGGCCGCATTCCAGCTAAAGCACAAGACATGGTGATTTGGGTTAACGTTGATGAAGAGCCAAGCACAATTCAAATCGACGCCCTGACTGAACAAGTTCAAGCTTTCAATAGCAAACTGCCAGTGAGCGTCGTCGGTTTAGGTGGCGGTTCAACCATGGACGTGGCTAAAGCGGTATCGCTGATGCTGACAAACCCAGGTGGCTCTGCCATGTACCAAGGTTGGGACTTGATCAAGAACCCAGCGGTACACCACATCGGTATCCCAACGATTTCTGGTACTGGTGCAGAAGCGTCACGCACCGCCGTGTTATGTGGTCCAGTGCGTAAGCTAGGCCTGAACTCAGATTACACAGTATTCGATCAAATCATCATGGATTCTGAGTTAATCGAAGGCGTAGAAACGGACCAATGGTTCTATACAGGTATGGATTGCTATATCCACTGTGTTGAATCTTTACAAGGTACCTTCTTAAACGAGTTCTCTAAATCCTACGCTGAAAAAGCGATGGATTTATGTCGCCAAGTGTACTTAGACGACCACGTAGAAAAAGACGACAAGCTAATGATGGCGTCTTTCATGGGCGGCATGAGCATAGCCTATAGCCAAGTGGGTGCCTGTCATGCGGTTTCTTACGGTCTGTCTTATATCCTGGGTTACCACCACGGTATCGGCAACTGTATCGCCTTTGATGTGTTAGAAGAATTCTATCCAGAAGGCGTTGAAGAGTTCCGTCTGATGATGAAGAAACATAACATCACGCTGCCGAAGAACATCTGTAAAGATCTGCCAGACGAAACCATAGCGAAAATGGTTGCCGTGACTAAGAGCATGGGTCCACTATGGGCTAACGTTTACGGCGCGGGTTGGGAAGAGAAAGTCACAGATGAAATGTTGACTGCGCTGTTCCGTCGCATCTAAGCTCTAAAACATGTTAAAAGGGCTCAATTGTGAGCCCTTTTGTCTATATACACTGTATATCTTTGATAAAAGTAGGATAATTTGATGAATGTGACTCTGTTAATCCCGGCTCGTTACGGTTCAAGCCGCTTCCCGGGCAAACCCTTAGCCCCGATTAACGGCAAGCCAATGATCCAACACGTGTATGAACGCGCGTCGTTAGCCAAAGGCCTCACCAATATTTACGTCGCTACCGATGATGATCGCATTAAAGCGGCCGTTGAAGGTTTTGGCGGCAAAGTAGTCATGACCAGCCCAGATGCAGCCTCGGGTACAGATCGTATCAATGATGCAATAAACCAACTGGGACTAAAAGATGACGACTTAGTGATCAACCTACAGGGCGATCAACCTCTTATTGACCCAACCTCTATCGAGCAAGTCATCAGTCTCTTCGAGCGTCACCCTGGTGAGTTTGAAATGGCCACCTTAGGCTTTGAAATCGTTAATAAAGCCGAGCTTGACGATCCTATGCATGTGAAGATGGTGTTCGATAACAACAACTACGCCTTGTATTTCTCTCGTTCGCGTATTCCTTTTGGCCGCGATACTCAAGATTACCCCGTTTATAAGCACTTAGGTGTGTATGCTTATACACGCAAATTCGTACAGGCCTTCGCCGCCCTACCATTAGGTCGTCTAGAAGATCTGGAAAAACTCGAGCAATTACGTGCATTAGAGTACGGCCATAAAATCAAAATCGCCATTAGCGCCTTTGATTCTATTGAAGTTGATACGCCAGAAGACATTCGTAAATGTGAGCAACGTTTAGCGGTTGATTAATCGCCCGTTAGGTGTGCGCGAGTCAATTCGAAACAGGAGCTGAGTATGTCGACCTTAGAAGTCTGGATCATTATTATTTTGATCGTCGGTGTTATCGCCAGCAATCTTGCCGCGTTAAAATACAGTGCTAAGTTCAAATTGCCACAGTTCGGCCAACATGGTAAAGATAAGCAGATAAAGCCTTCGACAGCTGAGAATGACGCAGAAACGGCTTCAAATAAGCCCTGTTCTGTGGACTCAGAAGCCAATAAAGCAGATCAAAGCAAAACTGAACCACCTAAACCCAATGGCGGCTTTTAAAAAGTGAGTCTAAAGATGGCTCTTAAACACGCCTCTTAAAGACTGCGCTAAAAAGCTGAGCAATGATGTTAGCAAGCATAAAAAAGGCGCCACAAGCGCCTTTTTTACCTCTTATACCAATCGTATTAATCACAGGCTCATCCACGCATCAACCTTAAGCTTTTTTCGCTGATGTGCGACTCAATGGCTGCTCCTCAAGGTGCGCCACTAAAAAGACTAAGAAACGAAACAGGGATTTAATCTTAAGATCATGATTTTTATTCGGCTCAGCCGCGACTAACTTCTGCAATGATTTAATTCTAGCGTAAGCATTCTCGACTAAAGCGTCATTCTCTTTACCGACATACTTAGCAAACTCGGCAAATTCGCCAATAAACTTCAGGGTCACTTTACGGCGATTTAACGCAGTGAGGGCAGCGCCCTCTTTCAGTTTTGCCTCAAAAATACTGCATTCTAAACCGCTAGCGATCGCACTTTGCGATAAACCGCTGCTTAAGGCATCGGCCAGAAAACCCAAATTGGCTTTTAACTCAAAGGCAATCGCCTGCTTACTGGCGCTCGATTGCTGCCAGCGACTGCGTTCCTTATCGAAAATATCGTATAGCTCTTTCCAAATGCTCATGCGCTTTGCCTACCTTGCACTGAATCGCTCCCTGTCGTTTGATGGCACTCGACCTTATTTTTTAATACGAGTAATACTCTCATGTCTTAATACTAGCGACTGAAAGTTATCATAAATTTTGGATTTCCGGCATAAAAAAATGGCCCGAACGAGTCGGGCCATAGTGCAAACCATATTTACAGTGAAAGCAATGTAGGAGCTAGCTGAGTGACAAACAAGCTCAGTGCAAACTCATGACTAACTTGCTGTTAATCCAATAAAATATAAAGTTAAAGCACTTGCGATTTTTTCGCATTATTTTTCTCGTCGGCAAGTCGACGCTGCGCTTCTTTTTTCTCGCGGCGCGCTTCAATCACTTGATTCACATCGCTGCCGATATGTGCCTCGTTACGGGCTTTTGCCAGATTGACTTGACGCTCACGCTCAACAAAACGTTTACGCTGCTCGTCAGAAATTTTATCGATACAATGTGGGCAACTGACACCTTGCACATAGGCAGGGCTCTGTTTTTCAGCTTCAGTGATTGGCATACGGCAAGCATTACATTGATCGTATTGGCCTTTCTTCAAGTCATGGTTCACTGCAACGCGGTTATCAAATACAAAGCACTCGCCTTCCCACAGGCTTTCTTCCGCTTTGACTTCTTCGAGATATTTAAGAATACCGCCTTCAAGATGATACACCTCGTCAAAGCCTTGCTCTTTCAAATACGCGGTTGATTTCTCACAGCGGATACCACCAGTACAGAACATGGCAACCTTTTTATGTTTAGCGGGATCAAGATTCTGCTTCACATATTCAGGGAATTCTCTGAAAGTTTCAGTCACAGGGTTAACGGCATTTTTAAAAGTGCCGATTTGCACTTCATAGTCATTACGGGTGTCGACTAAAATCACGTCAGGATCAGAAATCAGCGCATTCCAATCTTGAGGCTTAACATAGGTGCCAACCACTTTAAGTGGATCAATGCCTTCAACGCCCATAGTGACGATTTCGTTTTTCAGTTTGACTTTAGTGCGGTAGAACGGCATTTCATCGTCGAATGACAATTTGTGAACAATATTGTCTAGGCCGTTTTGGCTATTAAGCCAAACCAATAATGCTTCGATCGCTTCTTGGGTGCCGGCAACTGTGCCATTAATCCCTTCGCTTGCGAGTAGCAGAGTGCCTTTGATCTCGGCCTGTTCCATCATAGCGAGCAGTGGCGCTCGGATAGATTCAAAATGCGGTAAAGACACGAATTTATATAACGCACACACGACAACTTTAGCCATAACACCCTCTTTGCTGGCTGGAACTTAATTTCCAGTGCATAAACACATTAATCATCTGTAGACTGGCTACAGATCCCAAAATAGCGCGGAATTCTACCTGAGTCACAGCAAGATAAACACAGATAAAATACAGGGTCTTTAATTCTTTACGCACAGAAGTCAGATAAATCTTTTTTAGCTGGCGAATTAAGCAGAAATATCAAGATGAAAGCGTTACCATCAGCGCCCTTTGTACGCATGTACGCTGCATTAGGTCTACGCAGTATTCTCCTATTGGTACATAACATTCATACTGGCATACTCGCGTCGTCAATAAGCATGCATAAACACGCTGACATCAGCTTCCACGCATGGCGCCGCACAGTAGAGGAAATCCTAATGGCTCTAGCCGTCTTATACACTTTTCGTCGTTGCCCCTATGCCATGCGAGCGCGTTTCGGACTCTTACTCGCCCAATGCAATGTTGAAGTCCGCGAAATCACCCTTAAAGCTAAACCAGCGCAGATGCTTGCCGCTTCACCCAAAGGAACAGTGCCAGTATTAGTGCTAGCCAATGGCGAAGTGATTGCCGAAAGTATTGAGATCATGCGCTGGGCACTCACGCGAACGGATCCCTTAGATCTGCTATGTCAGCAAAACCCTGTAATTGAAGATAAAATTGCACAGCTTATCGCGCAAAATGATCAGCAATTTAAGCCATGGCTCGACCGCTATAAATATGCCGACCGCTACCCTGAGCAAACGCAAGCTTATTATTATCAGCAGGCGAGTCATTTCCTGCTGCAACTTGAAACATGCTTAGGGCAACACAGCTTTTTAGTCGCCGATACACCTCGCCTTGCCGACTACGCCATCGTGCCTTTTATACGCCAATTTGCCGCAGTGGATCTTAAACATCCGCTGAGTGATGATTTTCCGCGAGTCGCCGCTTGGCTAGAACAGCTCATTTCGAGTGAAATATTTATTCATGCGATGGAAAAATATGTGATCTGGGACGCTAGCCATTCCCCAACTTGCTTGTTAGGAGACAGGTAAGCCAATAAGATTTAAAGATTATTTTTATTTTATGTTATAGCCATCGGTAAAATATTCGAGTAAGGTATTTGCCAGTGAGTGAGGTCGCTAATTTAGCTACCGTCACAAGGCAAGCTTCTAAAGATAAATGTAACCGCACTTAACGTCTTTCAAAGGCGTGAATGATAGAACACAAGGATAAGGCAGTTGGAACATATGGATATCAATATCATTTTTATGCTTGGGGGCCTGATGCTACTGCATTGTCTTTTCGCCCTTAGGGCCTTCAAGAGTAAAGTGGATCTCAGCACCAACAAGAAATGGGTATGGTGTCTACTTAGTCTGATCCTCGGCCCTATGGGATATTACGGTTATCACGGTTTTATTCCCCTCGATAGAATTCTCAAAGACTAAACCGTCAAACGCAATCAGATTGGGCGACAACACTTGCCACGACATGATTGACCTGCACAATTAAAGGCTTTTTCATACCAATAAAAGCACATAAATAAGCCTTTAAACATAGACTTACAATGACTAAAATCCATAAAAAATAGCGCAACCTTAGGCTGCGCTATTTGAATGAATCCACTTTGATTTAATCTTTAAATTCAAACCATTCACTATAAATGGCTATGCAACAATACCGAGTCATCAGGGACTTTTTGGATCACAGGCGCCTGCCCTTCAGCCAAGGCTTGTTTATAGCTTTGATTCATTTTAAGGGCGAGATACAAATCCGGCCGGATCAGAATGCCGCCTTCCCCTGTCTGCATGCCCGCTTGCTCGAACCAACTCAGCATCTGTCGTTTACGCCCCGCAAGCACTAAACGTACTCCACGCTTTTTAAGCAATTGATGTAAATCTGCCAACATAGCCATCACGCTTAAATCTAAATGGGTAAAACAAGGCACGGCATCAATAATGATGCAATCGACTGGCTCAGATTCCCGAATAAACTTTTCCAGTAAACGGCGTTTAAAATACGTCGCATTAAAGTAAGTTAACGGCGAATTAAAGCGATAAATAAATACGCCAGGCACAGATTTAGCTTTACCCGAATCATCGACGCTACGGATAACACCCTTATGATCTAAGCCAAGCACTTGATCCGTTGGGCGCATTACCGTAGCGAGGAACTGGAATAATCCCAATAAGACGGCCAAAGTGATCCCTGGAATCACCCCAATAAATAGCACGGAAAATAAAGTGATACACGCAAGCAAGAACGCTGACTTATCGCGCACACGCAGATTCCACAGCGACTTAAGGTCGATAAGCGAAATAGAGGCAATCACCAATACCACGCCTAAAGCTGCGCTAGGGATGTACTTCAACGGTGCAGTAAAAAACAGCGCGACAACGCCAATCAATACCGCCGCTATGATGGAGACTAACTGGCTCTTGCCACCATTGGCATCGTTCACCGCAGTGCGGGAGTCGGCGCCGCTCACCGCAAAACCTTGGGAGATGGCGGATGCAATATTGGCTAAACCTAATGCCCTGAATTCTTTATCTGCATCTATATCGTAACCATTTTTTGCCGCAAAACTTCGGGCCGTCAGCATCATGCTCACAAAGCTCACCATGGCTAAGTTGAGCGCGGGCACCACCAACTCACGGGCAATACCCAAATCAAAAGCCGGTGCTTGAAATGAAGGTAGTCCTGAAGTCACCTCCCCGACAACGCTAATATCAAAGCTCGTCAGGTTAAATACCCAAACGAGGAACGCCGCCATTGCCATTGCGCACATAGATGCGGGCCATTGGGGACGAAACCGCTTCACTAAGGCATAGGTCGCGAGCGTCACAATCCCCATCGCCAAGGTCGGCCAATGGGTTCTTGATAAATAAGAAGGGGCGCCACTGAGACGTTCGATTAAATAGCGCTCGTCGAAGGTAAAACCAAAAATCTTCGAAAATTGTCCGACGATAATGGTGATCGCGACCCCGTTCAGCAATCCCATTAAAATCGGCTTTGACAGAAAGTCAGCGAGCACACCCAGCTTAAAGCGGCTCGCAATCAGGCACCAAAAGCCTGTCATGGCTGTCATTGTCATGACTAACTGCCAGTGCTTCATGCTATCACCCGCAGCAAGTGGCGTGACAACGGCGGCGATTACGGCGCAGGTCGCCGCATCAGGGCCAACAATTAATTGCTTTGAAGTACCAAATAGCGCGTATATCAGCATTGGCAATACGCAGGAGTACAAACCTACAGCAGCATTGACGCCTGTCAGCTGGGCATAGGCAATGGCGACAGGTAATGCCACGGCGGCAACGGACAAGCCAGCGCGTACATCATCCCTAAGCCATTGCTTTTCATATTGTAATAATTGCGACAATCCCGGCATAAACGAAATCAAACTAGGGAACTTCACTCGGCAACCTCCATATACACACTATCAAGATAAGCACTAACCAGTATAACCGAGACTGAAAATATTCAGCGAAAAGGTCATGACCTAACAGCCAGCAATAGTATGTTGGTTATGGCATAAAGCCAATCATTACGCGATTATTTTCCTCAGAATATTTATGGAGTTAGGCGCTGATTGCACACTAAGTTAGCGCAATATCATCGGCAGTGACACTAAAAGTAAACTGCCCATAAACCAATTAAAATGGCGCTTACGTCTATCCGTATTGAGTTTCTTACTGATCGCCGCACCAACAAACACCCAAGTAAATGAAGCCGGAAATCCTACTAAGTTAAAGGTTAATACCCCAAGAAAGGCACTGAGCCAAAAGCCATCACCGCCGAGAGTGAAAGCGCTGCACAGAGTGATGGTCGACATCCACGACTTAGGATTAATCCATTGAAATAAGGCGGCCTCAATCAGGGTCATAGGTTTTCGGCCGTCATCTAAATGCGTGCTCTGTACTGGCGATGTCACTAATTTGTACGCCAGATACAGCAAATACGCTAAAGCGAAATATTTTAAGACTTGGTGCAATACTGGCAGTGCTTCGAACAAGGTGCCAAGCCCGAATAATACCGCAAGGTGTAAAGAGGTCGAACCCAAGCGGATCCCTGCAATATGCGGCACGGTACGCAGCACACCAAAATGTGCACCAGAGCTCGCTAAGAGGATATTGTTCGGTCCGGGCGTCATGGTCATGGTTGCACAAAACAACGCGGCAGAAGCCATCAAGGTCCATAATTGTGGATCATAGAGTAGTGCAGTATTCATATTCACCTTAAATTGTATGCATACATTTATTGACACAAATAGATGCGATAAATAATATACGGAGAATATTAGAGATCAATGGATTTATTGTCATGGGTACAATCTGGAAGCCAGACCTAAACGCTTTTTCAGGCCCTAAATATCAGCGCTTAGTCAGTGCGATAGAACAAGGCATTTTGCAGAAGGTGTTGACCCAAGGCTGTAAACTGCCACCGCAGCGCCGCCTAGCCGATGCCTTAGGTATCACTATTGGCACAGTAACCCGTGCCTATGCATTGGCAGAGCAAAGGGGTTATGTTGAAGCACGCGTGGGTGATGGCACCTATGTCAACGCCTCACCAGTAGCTGATATAGCTAACGTACAATTGAATATGGCGACCTGCCAGCAGCCACTCACAGATCAAATCAGCACCCTCAGTGATTGCCTCAGCCAATTAGCAAAAGACCCAACAAAGCTCAGCCAGTTACTGGGTTATCGCGCTAGTCCATTAGATCAACATCAACAAGTGTTTCACCAATGGCTTAACCAACGCGGCATACAACAAACGCCTGAGCAACTGATCTTTACCCATGGCGGCCAGCAAGCGATTTTTGCCTGTTTGAGTGCATTTTTATCGACGGGCGATGTGCTACTGCACGAGCAATACAGTTATCCAGGCGTGAGAATTTGCGCTAAGCAGCTTGGCGTGACCAGCATTGGAGTCCCCCTCACCCATGATGGCGTGGATCTCGCCCGTTTTGAGTCGTTAGTGCAAATCCATCATCCCAAGTTAGTCTATCTAACCCTTAATAATCAAAACCCTACCTGTATTCAGTACAGTGAATCACAGCGGCAAAAACTCCTCGAATTGGCCGAGCAGTATCAGTTTTATATTATTGAAGATGATGTGAATTATTGTTTACCCGAAGAGTGGCATTCGCCCCTGTGGCAACTAGCCAAGCAGCTGGCTATCCCACGGGTGATTTATATTTCCAGCCTGTCCAAATTGTTTTCTGGCGGCCTAAGGCAAGGTTTTATTCTGGTGCCTGAACCACTTATCGCCCAAGTGCGACTCGCGATTCATAGCCAATGCTGGATGGTATCGCCGCTGAATATTGAAATCGCCTGTCAGTTGATTAAGAAAGGCCAAATCACTGCCGATCGCGACGCCATAGTGCGCCAACGCCAACGTCTCTGTATCGCTATGGGCGAACGATTGGGATTAAACCAAACTTGGCGAGGACTGAACGGTTGGCTGCAACTGCCAGAAGATATCAAGGCCCATCACCTCGTCACTGCGCTAGCTGCTAAAGGCATTTTGATCCGTAACGGAGATGACTTTAATTGCCATGACAATTTTATTCGCTTAAGCCTTGGTGGCGCCGAAAACGACAGTCAATTTCAACATGCGATTGAGTGTATCGAGGCGACTATTCTCTCCCTCGTACAAAATGCTTATTCGGTGGTGTAATCACGCTTAAAATCCCTAAACTTCAGCGCTTTTTTACCTGCTATTTAAGATGAAGTTAATTCACACTAAATGGCTAATTTATAAAATTAGAGAGCGCTAAAAAAGCGCCAGTAGCATGCATGCTACTGGCGCTGAGGTAACTGACGAGCTTGATGAACACGTAATTAGTTATAAACCACTAGCGCACCATTATTTAATCTTTAGTTGGTAAACACTCGTCGTGCCGCTGACTTCATTACCTATGATTAACAAAGGATTACCGTTAGGGCTTTTATCGGCACTGACAAACTTCATCCCTTCTGGCCCTAAATCACCCGCCAATGATGCATCCCCTTTAACTTCACCCGTATCTGTATCGATAACAAAGTCGGCCTCAAAATCACGATTCACAACATAGTCGATAAAATGCACATCGAAGGGATTGGTCACGTCATAAATCATAAAGCCTGAAGTGCGCTCCAAGCCAATAAAGGCATATAGTCGTTGGCCAATTTGACCCAGAGCTAAGGCTTCTGGCTCTGGTCCTTTATCATCGCTGCGGCTATCACCTTTATTTTCTTCGTTATTATTGTTGAAGTTACTACCTAAAAGTGCCGCGGTAATACGTTCAAAATCACTCGCACTGTCAAAGACTTGCTGACCGTCTGCGCTCCAAATCGAGAATGAGCGAGCACCGAAGCTGACTATCCTGTCGTAGTCGCCATCCTTATCGTCATCCCCCATGCTAGTGGTCACTTTAAGGCGGGCTAACTGCGTTTTATCTTTTGCGGCGGCAAATTGTGGGTGATTAGGGTCGAGCACTAAATCCCCTGCGCGGGCTTCTTCAGAAAAGCCTGCATAATCACGGGAATCACCTTCGTTGGCCGTAACGATAAAGTCGGTATTGTTCCAACGGTAAGTCGCGACAGTATCGGGTTGATACATGCCGTAGACGCCTGTGTAACTTTGCAGGTTGACAAGATTGTCTTTGTCACTCGCATCAATTTTATTCACCTCAAGTCCATAATCCTTAAGGCCTAGTGGTAAAATCTTGGCGACTTTGGCATTGGCGATATCAATTACGGCAATGGCATTGTTCTCTTGCAAACTGACAAACGCACGGCGGTTATCTTGGCTAATCGCGATATATTCAGGTTCTAAATCCTGCGCCACACTCGCCATTGGACCATTGATTTTAATGTCTGGGATGATCTCACTGGCACGTGCACCGCCCTGATTAAATTCACTAAAACCGATAATAGTCGCAGTGGCTGCTGGCTTACCGTCAGTAATTGCAATCAGCGCCACACTGCCTTCAGGATCTAGTGTATAGACTGGATTTGGCTCGCCTTCATTGGCCACTAATAAGGTTTTACCATCGTGGGTAAATGCCACGTTATCGGGTAAAGCGCCGACTTCTACCGCGCTGATAAACTGTGGTGCATCTGTGCCGTTAAGCTGATAAAAAGCGACAAAACCATTGGCTTGGGTTTTATTGCCGGCAACATCGCCACGTTCAATCGCAGCGGCTAACAAGTTACCTGAAATGCTCACACTGTTAACGCTACCCATAAAGGTTTGGCCAACATCTTTGGCCACATCAAGTTCGCCAAATTTTTCGAGATTATTCAATGCTAACGGATCAGCGGCATTGGATGCCGTTGCTAATAAACTGCCATCAATAATGTCCACTTTGCCACTAATGGCATTGACCACAAAAATACGGTTAGATGCACTGTGATATTCAACGATTTCAGCGGCACTTAAGCCATAAACGCCAGTCTGATGACGACCAATTAACTCAGCTTTTAAGCCTGCAGTTTGTGGCTGGCAAACATATTGGGTTTGCGCTGCGGCAATTTCGCTGTCATCTAATTGTCCATTATTGTTAGCATCTAATCCGGTATCGATTCGCTGACTACCGGCGGGACAATTGGCATCACCAATATTCAATGCCGTCACTTTCACCAGTGAATTTAAGCCCTTGTCGCCTTTATCACCTGCTGCGCCATCATCACCGCTGCAGGCTCCAAGTAATAAGCTCGCCATAATGGCAGCGGCTAGCGGAAGTCGTTGTGTTTTCATCGTGTCATTCCTGAATATTTTATTTTTAGTAGGGTGAAGCTAAAGCCCACTAAATTAGTCAGCATAAAAGACACCTAGATGACAAAGCAGTGACACTCAGATGACAACTAACACTTTTGAATGAAGCACATTGGAGGATAACGGCTCAATACGCTAAGGTTATGCCTCGATTATCGAGACTTGCTACTTAGTTACAATTTAATCGGTAAAATACGGTAAAGAAATCAGCGCAAAGATTGGTTTATTTGTCCTAGCGCTTTACTATGCTATTGCTTAATGCCTTACCGTGAAAATTGATCGAAGCACAATTCACTTTTCCCCATACACCGCCAATTAACGCAAGATGTTGGCTAAAAATGGACGGATTAGAGTGAATTGTCCTAGTACAATTTAAACCACGCCGCATAACCTGTGAATTACGCTTTCAATTCTTTCGCCACCCGAGGTAACAGTGGACCCACAATCACAACCTTCTGCCCATAACGGCAGACGTATACCCAATTTAGCGCTGCTTATTCCCATGCTTGCGGCGATTGTCGCGATCACGCCATTGGCCATCGACATGTACTTACCTGCGATGTCGACATTGGCACTCAGTTTTCATACCGATGTCACGACAGTGCAACAGTCCCTGAGTATCTACTTAGCGGGTTACGCACTGGGCATGTTGTGCTTTGGCCCCCTAGCCGACCGGATTGGCCGTCGCCCTATGGTGGTAATGGGATTGAGTGGCTTTATGCTGACCAGCTTACTGATTGGGTTTGCCAGTCAAGTCGAAGTCTTTCTAGGACTACGTTTTTTGCAGGCCTTTATCGGCGCAGCAGCGACTGTGGTGGTGCCGGGATACATCAAAGAAGTCTATGGCGACAATACCGCTAAGGGTATGTCATACGTGAGTTTAATCATGATGTTAGCGCCATTACTGGCACCTAGCATTGGTAGCGTCATCCTCGAACTCGGCGATTGGCATTTGATCTTCTTCATTCAATCCGCCTATGCCGCAACCCTGTTATTACTGGTGCTGTTTGCGCTAAAAATGCCCAGTGATAAAGATATGGATACCCGCAGCCAAAAATCGTTTCTTGGTGCCTATGCGACTGTATTTTCTCGCCCTGGTGTTAAGTTAAATATTGCCAGTGGCGTGTTAACGTCTTTTTCATTTTTCTGTTATCTCACCGCATCGCCCTTCGTTTATATGGAAGTCTTTGCCTTAGATAAATCCTATTTTGCTATTTTGTTTAGCACGAACGTCGGCGCCTTGATGCTGGCCAATATCATTAATACGCGCATCGTGGGCCGTTATGGTTCGCTACGTATGTTGCATGTGTCGACCTTTTTCGGGGCAATTGCTGGGGCCGGTTTATTAACCGTCAACCTGCTGGAGATGAGCTATCACTTTACCGTTCTTATGCTTATTCCTTTGATGGGCAGCCTAGGGGTGATGTCAGTCAATGCCGATGCGATAGTACTGATGAAGTTCAAGCAAGAAACAGGAACCGCGACAGCGGTTATTGGCACCTTAAGGTTTGGCTGCGGCGCATTGGCGGGGCCATTATTGGCGGTGTTTTACGATGGCACAGCCGTGCCCTTCTCTGCGCTCATGTTAGGCTCTGTTGTGTTAGTCGGTATTTGCCAATTCAACCGTCCTAAACATCAAATCCAACCGACGGTTTAAGGCGCTCTTTTTAAGGATCTATTTTTAAGGGTCTATTTCTAAGAGCCATGGCTACCAATGCCACATCGGCAACACATGTTTGATCGCGTGAAAACAGCGCATTGGCATACTCGAATGTAGCAAATAAGTAATATTTAATCGCGACAGTTAAGTCTCTGCTTATCTAACGTCCCACACCAAAACGGCACTCTTAGTGCCGTTTTTGCTTTTTAAGCATCTAACAATCTGAAAAATATAAGATAAGCCCATAAATCAGCCTAGATTACTTGGCGATTCGAGCAAGTTATCAATCGATTCAAACGTGAAATTGTTTCAAGTTGGTTATTTTTTACATAAAAGGCTTGAAATGTTGTTTTTTTTGAATATGATGAAATTCTGTTCATTGCAACAGTTGCTGCATCCTAAGGGATGAGTTACTTGTCTTCGACGAAGTCAGTTCAGCATTTCGGAGTCTGAATTACCCTTCAGGCTTAATTTTTAGAGCGATTACCGTCGCTGTAACAAGATACTGTTTACCGTAACGGTACTATGCAATAGGAGTTTCACATGGAGATGTTATCCGGCGCCAGCATGATAGTGCGTTCTTTAATTGATGAAGGCGTAAATCACGTTTTTGGTTATCCTGGCGGTTCAGTTTTAGATATCTACGACGCACTGCACCTTATCCCTGGTATTGAACACATACTCGTTCGTCACGAACAAGCCGCCGTACACATGGCTGATGGCTATGCCCGTGCCACGGGTAAAGTGGGCGTGGTATTAGTCACCTCAGGGCCCGGTGCCACCAACGCCATTACCGGTATTGCCACCGCTTACATGGACTCTATTCCGCTAGTGGTGTTATCGGGCCAAGTGCCGAGTAATCTTATCGGTAACGATGCCTTCCAAGAATGCGACATGATCGGTATCTCACGCCCTGTGGTGAAGCACAGCTTTTTAGTCAAAGATCCGACTGAAATTCCTGAAATTATTAAAAAGGCTTTTTACATTGCCTCTACTGGCCGCCCTGGCCCTGTGGTTGTCGATCTGCCCAAAGATTGTTTAAACCCCGCCTTGCTGCACGAATATTGTTACCCAGAAAGCGTCAAAATGCGCTCATACAATCCGACGACTTCAGGCCATAAGGGTCAGATCCGCCGTGGTATTCAAGCTCTGTTAGCCGCAAAAAAACCGGTACTTTATGTGGGTGGCGGCGCGATAATCTCAGGTTGTGATAAGCAAATTCTGCAATTGGCTGAAAGATTAAACATTCCCGTCGTAAGCACCTTGATGGGTCTTGGTGCCTTTCCAAGCACTCACAAAAACAGTTTAGGTATGCTAGGGATGCACGGTCGCTACGAAGCTAACATGACGATGCATAACTGCGATTTAATCTTCGGTATTGGTGTGCGCTTCGACGATAGAACCACCAATAATGTGGAAAAATACTGCCCGAACGCGACCATTTTGCACATAGATATCGACCCATCTTCCATCTCTAAAACCGTGCGAGTCGATATCCCTATCGTGGGTTCGGCCGACAGTATTTTAGACAGTATGTTGGCACTGTTGGATGAGTCTAACGAACACAACGACAGCGATGCCATCGCCACTTGGTGGAATGATATTGAACAATGGCGCAGCCGCGATTGTCTGGCCTATGACAAAAGCAGCGGCCGCATCAAGCCACAGCAAGTGATTGAAACCTTGTATAAACTGACTAATGGCGATGCCTATGTTGCCTCTGATGTGGGCCAGCACCAAATGTTTGCCGCCTTGTACTATCCGTTCGATAAACCGCGCCGCTGGATCAACTCAGGTGGCTTAGGGACTATGGGTTTTGGCCTGCCCGCCGCAATGGGCGTTAAAATGGCGATGCCGGATGCCACCGTTGTGTGCGTCACGGGTGATGGTTCTATCCAGATGAACATTCAAGAGCTTTCGACCGCACTGCAATATGATACGCCAGTAAAAATCATCAACTTAAACAATCGTTTCCTTGGCATGGTAAAACAATGGCAGGACATGATTTACTCCGGCCGTCACTCACATTCCTATATGGATTCAGTACCAAATTTTGCCAAAATTGCCGAGGCCTATGGCCATGTTGGCATGACGATAAGCGATCCTGCCGAGCTTGAGTCAAAAATGGCTGAAGCGCTGGCGATGAAAGATAGATTGGTCTTTATCGACATCATGGTGGACGAAACTGAGCACGTTTACCCCATGTTGATCCGCGGTGGTGCGATGAATGAAATGTGGCTGACTAAGACGGAGAAATGCTAATGCGTCGAATTATATCTGTATTATTAGAAAACCAATCCGGCGCCCTGTCTCGTGTGGTCGGTTTGTTTTCACAGCGCGGTTATAACATTGAAAGTTTAACGGTGGCGCCAACGGACGATATCACCCTGTCGCGGCTTAACATCACTGTCGTTGCCGACGAAATGGTATTAGAGCAGATAGAGAAGCAGCTGCATAAGTTAATCGATGTGTTAAAGGTATCGAATATTACTGAGTCTGCTTATATTGAACGCGAATTAGCCCTTGTTAAGGTCCGCGCCCAAGGCGAGTTTAGGGAAGAAGTGAAACGTATGGCAGATATTTTCCGCGGTCAAATTGTCGATGTCACCGCCAATTTATATACCATCCAAATGGTGGGAACATCAGAAAAACTCGATGCATTTATCCATGCGCTAGGTGAAGTGACCAAATTGGTCGAAGTCTCTCGCTCAGGCGTAGTCGGTTTGGCTCGCGGTGAAAAAGCCATGAAAGCGTAACGCTCACACATAAATCTCGCGGACATTTTCGCATAAGCACAAAAACATCAAGGGGAGCATTATGCTCCCCTTGTTTTTAGGCGATTATCACAGGGTCAATTATGACTGACTGTCTAATAAGCGCGATGAGGTGATCTCAATTTTGCGTGGTTTCAATGCTTCAGGAATTTCACGCACTAAATCAATATTGAGTAAACCATTTTCTAAACTTGCACCGAGCACAGTGACATAGTCTGCCAGCTGGAAAGTACGCTCAAAACCGCGTTCAGCTATGCCTTGATACAGGTATTTACGCTCGGTTTGGCTTTCGGCTTTATTGCCTTTCACCAGTAATTTTTCACCTTCACTACTGATCTCAAGTTCGTCCATTGAGAATCCGGCTACGGCCATCGTTATGCGATAACGATTTTCGCCGAGTAATTCGATGTTGTATGGAGGATAACCTGAGTTGCCATTATTGGCGGCGGCATGTTCTGCCAATTGCGCTAAACGGTCAAAACCAATGGCACTGCGGTAAAGTGGTGTTAAATCATAAGTACGCATATTCATATCCTTGTCTTAAGCAATATGGAGAATTGGCGGACGGTTTTCACGATGAAAACGCTTGTAGAGTCTGCCAGATTAAATCTTCTGTCCTTACGGCACAGAATTCACACTAGGATCCTCATAGAGCGATCCTGAAATAGATATAAGGACGGGAGAGAAAATTTCAAGCAAGAAAATTAAAAAAATGTGCAGAACTTTAAAAGATAAATAAAAACAAACACTAAATCAGCTTAAAAAGGGTGAATCGAGACGGGATTGAAATAGAGGCACTATCGTCATTAAGCAATGGCAATCTATATTCACTAAATTGCAGCCAATAAAAAAGGAGCCTAGGCTCCTTTTTCAGTCTTAGCATCGAATTAACGAGTGCGTGGACACAGTTCTTCAGCGCTGAAGAAGTAAGCAATTTCACGAGCTGCAGATTCAACAGCATCAGAGCCGTGAGCCGCGTTTTCGTCAATGCTTTCTGCGAAATCAGCACGGATAGTACCAGGAGCCGCTTGAGCTGGGTTAGTTGCACCTAAAATTTCGCGGTGAGCTAAAACAGCGTTTTCGCCTTCTAATACTTGGACCATGATAGGACCAGAAGTCATGAATGCAACCAGAGCACCGAAGAAGCCGCGCTCGCTATGCTCAGCATAGAAACCTTCAGCTTGTTCTTTGGTCAGGTGTAACATTTTTGATGCAACGATCTTAAGACCAGCAGTTTCAAAACGATTGTAGATAGCACCGATGTGGTTTTTTGCAACAGCATCAGGCTTGATAATAGAAAATGTGCGTTCGATCGCCATAACTAGCTTCCTTTGTCAGCAAGTTTAAAAAATTCGCGCGGATTATACGAAATTTAAAAGCTAAATCCTATCTTTATAGCAAATAAGTCTGAGATATTGCGCACATTCGCTTTATTCGTAATCAGCTTGATCACACAAAAGACCCCGCTAGGAAGATAAATCCTCAGCAGGGTTCATTAACTCATTAAAAAATGGGATTATTTTCTATTTTTAGCCCAAATACCTGCCCAAGCAATCAAAGCGACTAAAATGATTGCGGGAGCAAGATCTAACAAGTGATGGAATAAACCGACACCGCCATGTCCTGGATGAGCCCAAGCCATTGAAGGGACAAGCATACATAACAATACAAGCAAAAGTTTCATGTGAACATCCTTGCAGTTGCGATAACAAAGTTAAGCCATTTAAATGCCTTAACCAATATACAACAAGGTACGATATCCGCTAAAAATGGACTTGACAGTGATCAAACTCTCGCCAAATATTCTCTGCGCCACTGCAAATACGTGAGGTAAATCACCTTAGTTAAACGTCAAAAGGACAAGATGCCTCACATAAAAAACCGTATCGCCACTGTGCTCACTACTTTTCCTCAATCCAACACTGCTGGATCGCTTCCAGTATTTTTTCATTACAGTGCTTAGGATCATCGGCAAAATCATCCAAGGCTAACACCCACTCATACAATTGGGTGAAATGCAGCTGAGTGGGATTCACTTCTGGGTGTGCTTCGAGTAATTCCAACGCAATATCTAACGAATCTATCCAAGTTAATGTCATCGTTTACCCCTATTCGGTTCGCTTTAATGGGTAAGTTCTGGCTAAACGGCGTTACCCATAAGGAGGTGAATCAAGTGTTGATATTCCGCATTCAATACTCGACAGCAAGAGCATTAACCCTGTGCTTGCGTCACCTTTTTTACTTTTATCGCATTTTTTTCAACAAAATCAATAATAGCACCCGCCACATCTTTCGTGGTGGCGCCTTCAATTCCTTCAAGACCGGGTGAGGAGTTCACTTCCATGATCACAGGACCGTGGTTTGAGCGTAGCAAGTCAACACCAGCCACATTAAGCCCCATGGTCTTAGCCGCACGAATGGCGACTGAGCGTTCCTCTGGGGTTAATTTGACTAAACTTGCCGTGCCACCACGGTGCAAGTTAGAGCGGAACTCCCCGGGCATAGCTTGGCGCTTCATGGCGGCAATCACTTTATCGCCGAGCACAAAGCAGCGAATATCTGCGCCATTAGCCTCTTTGATATATTCCTGCACCATAATGTTGGCTTTAAGGCCCATAAAGGCTTCAATCACGCTCTCAGCCGCTTTACGGGTCTCGGCTAATACCACGCCAATACCTTGAGTGCCTTCGAGTAATTTAATCACAAGAGGCGCGCCACCCACCATATCAATTAAGTCGGGAATATCACTCGGTTTATTGGCAAATCCAGTAATGGGCAAGCCAATGCCGCGGCGTGACATCAACTGCATAGAACGCAATTTGTCACGTGAGCGCGAGATCCCTACAGAATCATTTAAAGCATAGACGCCCATCATCTCAAATTGGCGCAACACTGCCGAGCCATAAAAGGTAATCGACGCCCCAATACGGGGGATCACGGCATCAAATGCGGGTAACTCTCGCCCACCAATGTGGATACTCGATTGCCGCATGTTGATATTCATATAACATTCAAGGGGATTAATTACGTGTACTTCATGACCACGTAATTGCGCCGCTTCAACGAGTCGCTTCGTTGAATATAGCTCAGGCCCTTGCGATAAGATCGCTATTCTCATTTGGTCTCCGGCAACCATTAATTTTGAGCGCATAATACGCCTGCGCAGGGATAAATCAAACAACTAGAGGCATAGACAAGATTAGTTGCACAAATGCTCAACGCCAAAAGCAAAAAACCAGTCACATGGACTGGTTTTAACAATTATCGCGACAGCATTAATTGCCTTCGCTGACCATGTTAACCGTATATTTAGGGATCTCAATCACCATGTCAGTGTCGACCACTTTCGCCTGACAAGATAGACGGCTTTCGGGCTCAAGTCCCCAAGCTTTGTCTAACATGTCATCTTCCAGCTCATCACTTGGCTCAAGATCATTAAAGCCTTCACGCACAATACAGTGACACGTGGTGCAAGCACAGGACTTTTCACAGGCATGCTCGATATTGATGCCATTACGCAGCGCAACATCAAGAATGGTCTCACCAACATTCGCCTCAAGCACTGCGCCATCTGGGCACAACTCGGCATGGGGAAGAAAGACTAATTGGGGCATTACATCACCTATATGTTGTCGATCGACTGGCCTTTAAATGCCACTCGAATAGAATTGTCCATACGTCTGGCAGCAAAATCTTGGGTTTGCTCATCCAGTTTTTCAATCGCGAGTTTAATTGCATCGGCATCATCACCCGCGGCCACTTGCGCCACATTGGCCATGATGGCGTCAATTTGCCCACGCTCATCGGCATTCAGCAAGTCGCCATCTTTCGCTAACGCGGCATGTAAAGACTCGAGTACCCTCGCCGCCTCCACTTGCTGTTCGGCCAGCATACGACGAGTGATATCGTCTTTGGCATACTTCATCGAATCTTTCAGCATAGTGGCAATTTCAGTATCCGATAAACCAAATGATGGCTTAACTTGAATACTTGACTGCACGCCGGTGGATTTCTCCATCGCGGTCACGCTAAGTAAACCATCGGCATCCACTTGGAATGTCACCCGAATGTGCGCAGCGCCAGCGGCTAACGGCGGAATACCTTTTAAAGTAAAACGCGCCAGTGAGCGACAATCGTCAACCAGCTCACGCTCGCCCTGCACCACATGGAATGCCATGGCCGTTTGACCATCTTTAAAGGTGGTAAATTCCTGTGCTCGCGCAACCGGAATCGTCGTATTACGCGACACCACTTTTTCCACTAAGCCGCCCATGGTCTCTATGCCTAATGACAAAGGGATCACATCAAGCAATAACAAATCCGATTCAGGTTTATTACCCACTAAAATGTCAGCTTGAATAGACGCACCAATGGCAACAACACGATCGGGATCGATAGATGTCAGCGGTGGTTTGCCGAAGAAAGCTTCGACCTGTTCACGCACTAATGGCACGCGCGTTGAACCGCCAACCATCACAGTTTCAAGCACTTCATCCGTTGTCACGCCCGCATCACGCAGGGTACGGCGACAGCTGGCAATGGTCTTCTTAACCAACGCCGCAATCATGGCATCAAATTCAGCTTTAGTAACGATTTGCGTCAGTTCAGTCCCATCGGCAAGGATCACTTTCGCTTCAGTTTCTACAGCATCCGTTAAGGCTTCTTTGACTCGACGCGATTCAATCAGCAACTGACGGCTTAATTGTGAGTCGATGTCACTAAGCTGCCACACTTGTTGCATATGTGCTTGCAATAAATGGTCAAAATCATCACCGCCAAGCGCTGAATCACCACCCGTAGCAAGCACCTCGAATACTCCGCGATTCAAGCGCAAAATAGAAATATCGAAGGTGCCGCCGCCTAAGTCATAGATGGCAATCACACCCTCTTGCTTAGAGTCTAAGCCATAGGCAATCGCAGCAGCCGTCGGTTCATTCAACAAACGTAGCACTTTAACACCCAGCAAAGCTGCGGCATCTTTCGTGCCTTGGCGCTGGGCATCGTCGAAATACGCAGGTACGGTTATCACCACACCTTGCAGTTCGCCGCCTAAGGTTTTTTCAGCACGGGCGATCAGCGGACGTAAAATCTCCGCAGACACTTGCACGGGATTCACTTGGCCTTGGGGCGTCACAAATAAAGGTAAACCGTTTTCGCTTTCAGCAAACTCGTAGGGGAATGATTGCTCACCGGCTTTGATATCAGCCAGACTGCGGCCCATAAAACGCTTAACCGAAACGATCGTGTTTTGCGGATCCTGCGCCGAACTCAACGCCGCAAGGGCGCCTACTTCGACTGAATCTTGGGTATAACGCACGATAGAAGGTAATGAATGCTGTCCAAGTTCGTCCGGCAGGGTTGCCGTCTCGCCACTTCGAACAGCCGCCACCAAAGAATTGGTCGTACCTAAATCTATGCCAACGGCAAGTCTATGTTGGTGCGGCGCGGCACTTTGACCGGGCTCAGCTATCTGCAAAAGGGCCATATATATCCAACTTAGTAATGCCAACCCAAGCGTGCTTGAGTCAGCAAAGTAACATAAACACGGAAAATCAATCTAACAGAGCGTCTTCGACTCTGGTCAACTCGTCGTGTAATTTTGCCATAAATTTGAGTTTGCGAACTTGATCCGCCGCTAACAATGCATCTTCAGCCTGCTCACTGGTTAACAGTTGAGTCAATTGCTGAGTGAGTTGCGCGCGGTACTCTGCAAACGATTGATATAGCTCGTCAATACTCGCTTGAGGATCGGCACTATCGCGTATGTCTTCTAACGCCTCGCGCCATTCCATTTGCTGCATCAAGAAGCTAGTATCTTTCACTGTCGTGGTTTCATGGCTTAATTCAATTCCACGCAGCGACAACATATGCTCGGCGCGGCGAATGGGATCTTTTAAGGTTTGAAAACCATCATTGACTTGCGCCGTGCGCTGAACCGACAGCAATTTTTGCTGATCAGTATCATTGGCAAATTTATCGGGATGAACCGCCCGTTGCAGTTCGCGATAGCGTTCTGCAAGTAAGGCGGTATCAATATCGAAGGCAGGGGAAAATTTAAACAGCTCGAAATAATTCATGCGTCAACTTTAGCGGTTAAACAGTGAAACTCTCACCACAACCACACTCACCTTTTGCGTTAGGATTATTAAATTGGAAGCCTTCATTCAGCCCTTCTTTAACAAAATCCAGCTCGATCCCTTGAAGATAGATGAGGCTTTTAGCATCGATGATAATTTTCACATCTTCGATATCAAACACTTCATCGTCATCATTTAAAGAATCAACGAACTCAAGTACATAAGCCATACCAGAACAGCCTGATGTTCTTAAGCCGAGACGCAGGCCTACACCTTTGCCTCGGTTGACTAAGAAAGATCTGACACGATCGGCTGCCGCTGGGGTCATTGTAATCGCCATCTTAACTCCAGATGTTACTTAGCTTGTTTCGATTTGTACTCGTCGATAGCAGCTTTAATGGCATCTTCAGCCAAAATTGAACAGTGGATCTTCACCGGTGGCAATGCCAATTCTTCAGCGATATCTGTGTTCTTAATCGCCGCAGCTTGTTCGATAGTCTTGCCTTTAACCCACTCAGTTACCAGTGAGCTAGACGCAATCGCGCTACCACAACCGTAGGTTTTGAACTTAGCGTCTTCAATGATGCCATCAGCACCAATTTTCAACTGAAGTTTCATCACGTCACCGCAAGCAGGCGCGCCTACCATGCCGGTCACGACCGAAGGATCGTTTTTGTCAAAAGAACCAACATTACGTGGGTTCTCATAATGATCTATCACTTTTTCACTGTAAGCCATGGTACTGCTCCAAAATTATCTATTGTAAAGGTCAGAATTAATGATGTGCCCATTGAACTTGGTTCAAGTCGATCCCATCTTTAAACATTTCCCACAAAGGAGACATTTCTCTTAATTTATCAATAGATTGAGTAATTACTTCGATAGCGTGATCGATTTCTTCTTCGGTGGTGAAACGGCCGATAGAGAAACGAATCGAGCTATGTGCCATTTCATCATTTAAGCCAAGTGCACGTAATACGTAGCTAGGCTCTAGGCTGGCTGAAGTACAAGCCGAACCCGATGAAACCGCTAAATCTTTCAGTGCCATCATTAACGATTCGCCTTCAACATAGTTGAAGCTGACGTTGAGGCTACCGCTAACACGGTCAATCGCATCACCATTGATATAGGTTTCTTCAATGTGCTTGATGCCATTCCATAATTTGTCACGTAATGCACCGATATGGGCGTCATCAGAGGCCATTTCCGCTTTTGCGATTGCAGCCGCTTCACCTAAACCTACGATTTGGTGCGTCGGTAACGTACCGCTGCGCATACCACGCTCATGACCACCACCGTGCATTTGCGCTTCTAAGCGAATGCGTGGCTTACGGCGAACATACAGGGCACCGATACCTTTAGGGCCATACATTTTATGGCCAGAAATCGAAACCAAATCCACTTTAGTGGCTTGCACATCGATAGGCACTTTGCCCGCACTTTGCGCTGCATCCATGTGGAAAATAATGCCTTTTGAACGACATAGCTCACCGATTGCATCGATATCATGGATCACACCGATTTCGTTGTTGACGTGCATGATGCTGACAAGGATAGTGTCGTCACGCATTGCCGCTTCTAAACGTTCCATCGGAATGATGCCGTTTGCCGCAGGCTCTAAATAAGTCACTTCGAAACCTTCGCGCTCTAATTGGCGACAAGTATCGAGAACCGCTTTATGTTCAGTCTTACTGGTGATGATGTGCTTGCCTTTCTTATGATAGAAATGAGCAACACCTTTGATCGCAAGATTGTTTGATTCAGTTGCACCAGAAGTAAACACAATTTCACGGTGATCGGCGTTAATTAACTCAGCAATTTGATTGCGAGCAATATCTACCGCTTCTTCAGCTTGCCAGCCGTAGCGGTGTGAACGTGATGCCGGATTACCAAAGATGCCGTCCATTGTCATACATTGGAACATCTTTTCCGCGACTCTTGGATCAACAGGCGTGGTGGCGGCGTAATCTAAATAGATAGGAAGCTTCATAACACACTCCGTACTGAGCAGTCTCTGGTAGAGGCTACATACAACGTACAAAAATTATTTTTATATATAACAAAGGCCGTTATAAACTGACTCTTTGTTCCTTTTGCATAGTGTCTTGCTTAAGCGAGATAAATTGCACATCTCGTTTCTGCATCAAGCCAGCAAGACTGATACCATCTAAAAAATCTGAAATTTGTTTGCTTAAATCGCCCCAAAGTGAATGGGTTAAGCAGCGAGTTCCACTCTGACAATTGCCAAGTCCTTGGCAACGAGTCGCATCGACAGACTCGTCTACAGCATGGACAACCATGCCGACTGAAATATCATTGGCTTCTAGGCCTAAGCGATAACCACCGCCCGGTCCACGTACACTGGCAACTAAGCCGTGTTTTCTTAGCTTAGCGAAGAGTTGTTCCAGATAGGAAAGCGAAATCCCTTGTCTTTCAGAGATGTCCGCTAAGGGAACTGGTCCCGATGCTGAGTGGATTGCCACATCTAGCATAGCGGTTACTGCATAACGACCTTTTGATGTAAGTTTCATAACTACCATAGCTCCCGAACAGGTATGCATTATTTCAACATACCCGAGTAATTCAGTCAAGTATTAAAACCTACTAAAACACTCAAGTATATGAGTGTGCAAATAACCAATACCCTTTCATCTTGGTGGGGTATTTAACCTTTTTCTAGCTTAAGATTCAATGCTAGAGCGCCAATTAATCGACATCTAGCATGATATAAACCCACAATAAAAGTCATCGCTACACTGTGACGCGATCAAACTCAGGTTTGATCGCAATATGCGCCTTTACAACAGGATGAGCTAAAGTAAAACGCTAAACGAGCCCCTTGCAAGGGTCAGCCCTTAAGCAAGTAAGGCCACTAAGTTAAATGGTTTCGTTGAACCATTTCTTGAAACTTAGATACTCGGATCAAACTCATCTAATGCACTATGGCGTTTTTCCGCTGCCGCTTTTTCTGCATCATTAAACTCGCCCATATCCAGCTCTGGCAGTTTTTCGGTGCAGACATTACCCCCCAACCCTTGAATGGCTTGACACAACTCTTGAACTTTCGAGTCCATCAGATGCATGTGATCGAGCATCTGCCCTATTGCATTGGCAACAGGATCGGGATTATCCGGTGATACCGCGTACGCATCGAAGCCATATTTTTTTGCCATAGCGCTGCGGCGTTCAGTTTTCTCTTTGGATTGCGGTGACGGCGTGGCTACTACGCGCCCAGGAATACCCACGACTGTGGTATCTTTTGGCACATCTTTCACGACGACTGAATTTGACCCCACACGCGCACCGTCGTGCATAGTAATTGGACCGAGGATTTTAGCTCCCGCGCCTACCACCACGTTATTGGCTAACGTCGGGTGACGTTTACCCGCTTGCCATGTGGTTCCGCCAAGCGTGACACCATGATAAAGCGTGCAATCATCACCGATCTCAGCCGTTTCACCAATCACCACCCCCATACCATGGTCGATAAAAAATCGATGACCTATGGTCGCACCAGGATGGATTTCAACGCCCGTCAGCCAACGGGAGAAAGTCGATAAACAACGAGCCGTTAAGCGCCAATCACGCTTCCATAACTTATGGCTTATCCGATGCAACCAAATGGCATGCATGCCCGGATAGTTAACCAAGATCTCAAACGCGCTGCGCGCAGCAGGATCACGGTGATATATAGATTCAATGTCTTCTTTTAGCCTAGCTATCACGCCCATTGTTTATCCCTTTGCAGTCATTCTATACGGTGATTATTGATGATGAGGATTTGGCTATTTATCTTTAGAACCAGTGACTTTATCAATAGAGGTCAAGATTCCCCTGAGGATATTCATCTCCTGACTCTCAATCCGCGCACGACTAAACAAGCGGCGCAGTTTCATCATCACTTGTCCGGGATGATTCTTAATGATAAATCCGGTTGATAACAGCGTCGTTTCAAGGTGTGCAAAGAAACGTTCCTGATCGGCGGCCAAGGGATACTCGGTTAGCTTTTCTTCGGCCACTTCTTTTTGTGCGAGGTGGGCAACACGGGTTTCATAACAAATGATTTGTACGGCTTGCGCAAGGTTGAGCGAGCTGTATTCAGGATTCGCAGGAATCGCCACATGATAAGTACACTGTTGTAACTCTTCATTACTTAAGCCGTGGTTCTCACGGCCAAATACTATGGCAACGGGGCCTTTAAGTGCCTCGGTCGCTAATTTAACCCCTGCTTCTCTTGGCTCTAACATTGGCCAGTCTAAGGTTCGGCTGCGCGCGCTGGTTGCAATCACGAGACTGCAATCAGCAATCGCTTCAGCGAGTGAATCCACTTTCACAAGATGTTTCAGAATATCCGATGCACCCGCGGCTAATGCAATGGAATGCCCATCGGGTTCAACACGCGGTTCTGCAAGATACAGATTTGACAGACCCATAGTCTTCATCGCTCTGGCAGTGGAACCAATATTGCCGGGGTGCGAAGTCCCCACTAAAACCACTCGAATATTACTTAGCATGAAACAACTTAATTTAATTCATAAAACGTTGGGGACGAATATTATCACAGCCATTGCCGAATGCTTATATGAAAATCGGTATTTGATATAACTATCAAATCGAGTATAATGCCGCCCGCTATTTTAACGTTCTTTAACATCCAGGGGATTGCAATGCATCCGATGCTGACGATTGCTGTACGCGCTGCCCGCGCGGCCGGCCAAAATATTATGCGCGCCTATACCGAACTTGACCGTATTGAAGTCAGTTCAAAAGGTATCAACGATTTTGTTACCAGTGTAGACAAGGAAGCAGAAGCGACTATTACTTACCAAATTCGTAAATCTTACCCTGATCACACTATCGTAGGTGAAGAGAAAGGCGAAAACCGCGGTGAGAATAGCGACTACGTTTGGATAGTTGACCCTCTGGATGGCACTAACAACTTTGTTAGAGGCATTCCCCACTTCGCGATTTCTATCGCTCTGCAACATAAAGGTAAAACTGAAGTTGCCGTTGTTTACGATCCTGTCCGTGAAGAACTCTTTACTGCCGTCCGCGGTAAAGGCGCAAAACTCAATGATTTCCGTCTGCGAGTGACTAACGTGAATGAATTAGCCCCAACAATGATTGGTACAGGCTTCCCATTCAAGGCCCGTCAACACACTGAAACTTATATGGCTATTTTCGGCGAAGTGTTCGGCCAATGTGCTGACCTACGTCGCGCAGGTTCTGCCGCATTAGATTTAGCCTATGTTGCTGCGGGTCGTTTAGACGGTTTCTTCGAAATCGGCTTAAAGCCATGGGATATCGCTGCTGGTGATCTTATCTGCCGCGAAGCGGGCGGTACAGTTACCGACTTCACTGGCAACCATAACTATTTGATTTCTGGTAACATAGTTGCAGGTTCACCTAAAGTGACCACAGAATTAGTTAAAATCATGCGTCCATTATTGAACGAAGGTTTAAAGCGTTAATATTAAGCGATTAGTTTCGAAGCGTTAGCCTCGAAGTTTTAGTTCCGAAGCGTTAGTGTCAAGTGCTCGAAGTATTAAGCTCGACTACCGCTTCACTTTCAAAACGCTAGATACAAAACGCGTAGATACAAAACGCATAGATACAAAACGTTAGACATAAAAAAGGCCAGTGGCAAACTCTTCTAAGAGCGCTCACTGGCCTTTTTGTTTATGGGGCTTTCATTCCTAAAACTTTAAGAAGATAGTCCTGCAAGCGTGCACTGATTTTCAACGATAACCAGCTCACAGGACGTACAACCACTCAATAGATTATCTACCTGCCAAAGCTTGTGCTGGCGCAATCTGGCTGGCTTTCCAAGCAGGATAAAGCGTGGCGATTAAGCTCATGACAAATGCCATCACAATCACCAGCGCCGCATCTGAGCCATGTAACTCAGACGGTAGAAAGTCGACAAAGTACACATCGGCTGACAGCAGTTGAATACCGAGTAACTGCTCAACTGAACTCGCAATCGCACTTAAATTCAGTGCCACGCTCACGCCAATAATGCCACCAAGACCACAGCCAAGCAGACCATTCAAGGCGCCCTGCACCATGAAAATCCCCATTACAGCCAAACGGCTCAGGCCCATGGTCATCAAAATCGCAATTTCTGAGGCTTTATCCCGCACCGCCATCACTAAGGTGGAAACGATGTTAAAGCAAGCCACACCAATCACCAGCACTAGCACTAAGTACATGACTGTGCGGACCAACTGAATATCTTGATATAAATGCCCTTGGGTACGGGTCCAGTCACTGATATACACCGACTGCTTTTGCGCATAACCAAGCTCGCGCACTTTGACGGGGGCATCAAACACTTTATCGACGCTAATACGCACGCCAGTCACGCCGCTCGTCATGTTCAAGATCTGCGCCGCGTACTGCATAGGAATATAAGCCGTGGTCAGCTCAAGCTCGCCACCAAGATTATAAGCGCCAGATACCACAAAACGATGGCTCTTCGCCGCACGTAAACTGCCCGCCGCTTCTGGATCCATATCCTGTACATATAAGGCCAGCGTATCTCCAATCTCAAGCCCTAACTTAGTGAGCAAGCTTTGCCCAAGGACGATGTGATTTTCATCTTGGCCGAGACTCTGCCAGCTGGCATCACTCATAAATTGCGCCAGTGTCGAGACCTTGATTTCTTCTTTTGGATCAATCCCCACCACGGCTAACCCCTGAAAACCACCGGGCTTTTGCACTAAACCTTGCATGCGGATAAAAGGCGCTGCGCCGCGAATGCCTTCAATTAACAGCGCCCCCTCGGCTACACTCTGCCAGTTCGCGATTGGCTCGCTCACACCGACTATGTCCGCCTGCGGCACGACACCAAGCAATCTATGTTCTAACTCGCGCTCAAATCCGTTCATTGCCGACAGGACTATGATCAATACCGCCACGCCTAAGGCAATACCGGCAGTCGATGCGAAGGAAATAAAGCTAATAAAGCTGTTGGATTGGCGGGCGCGATAAAAACGCCAACCAATGGATAAGGCTAACGGTCCTTTCATACTTGGGTTTCCGCCGCTAATTGCAGGAAGCCGTTCTTCATCATCAGCTGGCGGTCCATACGGGCGGCCAATTTATGATCATGGGTCACCACCACAAACGCCGTGCCTAACTGATCGGCCAACTCGCGGATCAACTCATAAACCGCATCGCCGCTATTGGCATCTAAGTTACCCGTAGGCTCGTCGGCCAGCACTAACTTTGGTTTATTAATCAAGGCTCTTGCAATAGCAACACGTTGACGTTCGCCGCCCGATAACTCGGCGGGAATGTGCGTCATGCGATGCCCTAAACCGACCCGCTCCAACAAGGCTTTAGCATCGGCGAGCGCCCGTTTACGATCTTTACCTTGAATAAATGCCGGCATAGCGACGTTTTCTAGCGCGGTAAATTCTGGCAATAAATGATGGAATTGATAGATAAAACCTAAATCTTGGTTACGGATCTGCGCTTGGCGTGCACTAGAGACTTGATATAAATCTTCGCCTAACAGCAAGACTTTACCTGCGGTTGGTTCATCTAACGTGCCCATAATGTGCAGCAAGGTACTTTTACCTGAGCCTGAACTGCCGACAATCGCCAACTGTTCGCCCTTAAACACTTGCAGATCGACATTAGACAACACTTGCGTGGTCACGGCGCCATCATGATAACTCTTACTGACACTCTGCACTTGCAGTAACACGTCTTGCATTGAAGTTCTCTCTTAAACAGGCTTTGGCATCGATTTATGTCATCAAATCAATGCATTTAATTATTCGTATATTGAAATCGCTATTCCATCGCCGCTCAGTCGCAGCGACAGGTTTATTCGTATCCCGTTACTCGTATCTGAGCGCAGTCGCGGGTTGCACATTGGCGGCGCGCAGTGCGGGGTATAAGGTCGCCAGCAGGGTGACCAATAGCGTACCTATCACGATCACAGACAACTGCATCAATTCCAGTTTCACCGGCAAACTCTGTCCCGCACCTAAAATCGAAATGCCTAAGGTCGTCATAATGCCATTCAGATTCAAAGTGATAAGTATACCTACCGCGAGCCCAAGCACTAAACCAAGTACAGCATTGAGCGAACCCTGCACCACAAAAATGCCCATCACGGCGGGCGTAGTTACCCCTTGGGTTTTGAGCACCGCCACATCAGTGGTTTTATCGACCACCATCATCACCAGCGCCGAGACAATATTAAAAGCGGCCACGGCCACAATCAGACTCAACATCAGCGACATCATGTTCTTTTCCATTTTGACCGCGCCGAACAAGTGGCCATAGGTATCACGCCAATCGCTGGTTGTCGCCTTAATGCCATGTTTAGCTAATATATCCTGCACTTTAGGCGCTAAAGCCGGTGCGCTAAAGGGATCGGCTAAATAGAGTCTGAGCTGATCAATAGCCTCACTGGGTTGACGCATCAGCCGTTTCGCATCTTGATAATGGATATACGCCACGCCCGCATCGACCTGAGAGCCCATTTCAAAAATGCCTGAGACCAAAAACTTACGTTGACTCGGCACAGGGCCTAAGGGCGAATACACTACGCCATCGCCACTTAATAACCGCACCGTATCACCGGGGGCGACTTTAAGTTGTCTTGCCAGTTCAGAGCCTAAAATCACCTTGTAGTCACCGCTCGTCAGTTGCTCAAATGCTCCTGAGTAAGTGTGCTCGGCAACCGAAGACAACTTTTCCGCTAACTCGGGAAACACGCCATAAACTTGCACAGCGCGAATGTTCGCCGCCGATTGCACCATGGCCTGCGTCGACACGCTCGGCGTTACGCCTAATACGCCCGGTAAGGCTTTAAGCGCACTCGCCTGCTCAGTCCAATCGACTAAAGGCGTTTCACTATAAAGGGTTAATTGCGGCACCGCGCCTAAGATACGTTGCTTGAGTTGGCCTTCGAGACCATTCATCACAGAACTCACAACAATAAGCGCGGCAACACCTAAAAAAATGCCCGATACGGCAAATAGAGTAATAAACGACGCGAACGCGTTCGCTTTTTTGGCCCGCCAATAACGGTAACCAATATAGAAAGGGAATCCTGGATTCATTGAAAGAGGGTTGCGTCCTGTGTGCTGAACTTGCTAAATCATGAAGATGGGCACGATAATAGGGGTATTGGTCCTATAAATAAAGAGGCAAGCCTTGTTCACTGACACCAATCCGTATTTTAGTGTGCCTCACCACTTCACCGCCTACTTAAGTCTGTGGCCGAGTTCCGAGCCATTACCCTCAGAAATGGCACTGAGATCAATGCAATCACTGGGTATTCAACTACTCAGCGAAGTGAAAACACTTGAAGCCAACTGCTTGCTACAACTGCGCCATTTAGATAACGAGGCAAAAGTTGTCGTGGACTTTTTAAAGCTGCAATCTCGCAAAGTGGATTTAGTGCTGCAGCATGTATTAGAGAAAGAAACCCAAGAGGGCGAAAAGTGCATTGGCAATCAGTTTGGTGGCAGCGGCCTAAGACTGCTCACGCCCACAGCCTTAACCATAGGCTCACACTATAAAATCACCCTGTTTATTCATGACGAATTAGTCGCCATTCTCTGTTTTGGCAAAGTAACCGCCTCTACCGCGCTAAAAACGCTATCTACCGAGAGCGGCGCCAATAGCAATACTCATAGTGGTGACACACAAAATGCCGAGCAACATACTCAGGCGGAACTTCAGTCTCCTGCCCCGCAATGGCAAACCGACTTTGAATTCAGTCAAATTCTCGAGGCTGACGTGGAACAATTAGTCAAAGCCAGCCTTAATGTACAGCAGAAACAACTCAAGTTACGTAAACTCGCCAGAGACGAGCGTCAATAGCCGCTGACTTTTCGCTGGCACCTGCGCCATCAAGTCTCTACAATGTCTGCAACTCTTTGTGAATGAATCAGTTTATCGCACGCCAATGACTCACATATCAGCCCTAACGCCGCCAGCCGTCAAAAATGGCACTCAAATCCAGACTCTGTCCACCGTGGGCGGCGTTTGCCAAGCCGTTACACTCGCCAGTTTAGCGCGTCAACATAAAGGGACGACCTTAGTTGTTACCAGTGATACGCCAAGCGCCTTAAGCTTAGAGCTAGAACTGAGTTATTTGCTCGGTAAAACAGGCATTAAGGTCAGATTATTCCCTGACCGCGAAACCTTGCCCTACGACAGTTTTTCGCCCCATCAGGATTTGATCTCCCAGCGACTCGAAACCCTGTCGCAGTTATCGCAGATTGAGCAAAACATCGTTATCGTGCCCGTCACGACCTTGATGATGCGCCTGCCACCTAAGGCCTATTTGAGCGCTAACGTGTTTGTGCTGAAAAAAGGTGATAGCTACAAATTACATGATGTACGCCAGCATTTAACCGACACTGGCTACCATTCAGTTGAGCAAGTGTATGAACACGGCGAGTTTGCGATTCGCGGCTCGATTCTGGATATCTTCCCAACGGGGATGAATATGCCGCTGCGCATCGAGCTATTCGATGATGAAGTGGAGACCATCCGCCATTTTGATCCAGAAACCCAACGCTCATTGCAACCTGTCGATTCGATTCGCCTATTGCCCGCGAAGGAGTTTCCAACTGATAGCTCAGCCATCGAAGGCTTTAGGCAAAGATACCGCCGCCGTTTCGAGGTCATAGTCAAAGAGCCAGAATCGGTTTATCAGCTGGTGAGCCGCAACTTGATGCCGGCGGGGATTGAAAACTACCTGCCGCTGTTTTTTGATGACACAGCGACCCTATTCGATTACTTGCCCAAGGATACTCAACTCGTCACTTTAGGCGATATCGAAAAGTCGGCGCGCGCCCATCTGCAAGAAGTCGAGCATCGCTATCAAGACAGGCGCGTCGATCCACTGCGGCCATTACTGGCGCCTAAAGAACTGTATCTACTCATCGAAGAGTTATTTGCCGCCTTTAAACCGCTGCCACGTTATCAAATGCAAGTGTCAACAGATGGCACTGAAGCGACGAAAGCTGTGGTGATTGCCGCCAGCCCCCTGCCCGACATCAGCGCCAACCATAAATTAAAGCAACCGCTGCTAGCACTGCAAGATTATGCCAGCAGCGCCAAACGCATGTTGTTTAGCGCCGAGTCCGAGGGTCGCCGCGAAGCACTGCTTGAATTGCTCGCTAAAATTCAGCTTAAACCTGCGCTGTTTAACCATTTTGATGAATTTATTCAAAGTGATGCCAAGTTAGGCCTTATCGTGTCGCCGCTGTCACGGGGTTGTGTACTAGACATCAATGCCAAAAACAGTGTCAGCATTATTTGTGAAACTGAGCTCTTCGGCCATCGGATTTCCCAGCAACGCCGCCGTGAAAAACAGCGTCAGATCAGTAACGATGCCCTGATTAAAAACTTGGCCGAACTCAAAGTTGGCCAGCCCATAGTGCATTTAGAACACGGCGTTGCACTTTATAGGGGCTTAGTCACCTTAGATACGGGTGGACTGATCGCCGAATACCTGCAATTGGAATACGCCGGCGGTGACAAACTGTATGTGCCTGTGTCTTCATTACACCTAATCAGTCGCTATAGTGTTGGCGCCGACGAAGACGCCCACTTAAATAAACTCGGCAACGAGACTTGGGCTAAAGCCAAGAAAAAAGCGATTGAAAAAATCCGTGATGTTGCGGCCGAACTGCTCGATGTCTATGCCCGTCGCCAAGCGCGTCCCGGCGAAAGCTGCACAATTGACGAAGAAGAATACGCCCAATTCGCCCGCGGTTTCCCCTTTGAAGAAACCGTCGATCAAGAAAGCGCCATTATCGCCGTGTTAGCCGATATGCAATCGCCGACCGCAATGGACAGATTAGTCTGTGGCGATGTGGGCTTTGGTAAAACCGAAGTCGCTATGCGCGCCGCCTTTGTGGCCGTCAACGCCGGCAAACAAGTGGTCGTGCTGGTTCCGACCACATTGCTTGCCCAGCAACACTATGAGAACTTTAAAGACAGATTTGCCGACTGGCCCGTAGTCACCGAAGTGATGTCACGTTTTCGTACCGCCAAAGAACAGAATCAAGTGCTGCAGCAACTGGAAGAAGGCAAAGTCGATATTGTTATCGGGACTCACAAGTTACTGCAATCTGAGGCCAAGTTTGAAAACTTAGGCCTGCTGATCATCGACGAAGAACACAGATTCGGTGTGCGTCAGAAAGAGAAAATCAAGGCGCTGCGTGCCAACGTCGATATCTTAACTCTGACCGCGACGCCTATTCCACGGACCTTAAACATGGCCATGTCGGGCATGCGCGATTTATCGATTATCGCCACCCCACCCGCCAAACGTTTAGCGGTAAAAACCTTTGTGCGGGAATCCGATCCTGCAACCGTGCGCGAGGCTATTTTGCGGGAAATTCTCCGTGGCGGCCAAGTGTATTATCTGCACAATAATGTTGAAACCATTGAGAAATGTGCCCAAGGCATTATCGATCTACTGCCTGAAGCGCGAGTCGTCGTTGCCCATGGGCAAATGCGTGAGCGTGACCTTGAGCGGGTGATGTCAGACTTTTATCACCAAAGATTCAACGTGTTAGTCTGTACCACTATTATCGAAACCGGTATCGACGTGCCCAGTGCCAACACCATTATTATTGAACGCGCCGACACCTTTGGTCTGGCGCAGTTACACCAATTACGCGGCCGCGTCGGACGCTCGCACCATCAGGCCTATGCCTATTTGATGACGCCGCATCCTAAACGTATGACCCCAGATGCGCGTAAGCGTTTAGAAGCCATTGATGCTCTTGAAGATCTCGGTGCGGGATTTATGCTGGCGACGCAGGATTTAGAGATCCGCGGCGCAGGTGAACTCTTAGGCGATGAGCAGAGCGGCCATATTTCGAAAATTGGTTTTAGCTTATACATGGAAATGCTCGAAGCGGCAGTCAAGGCCTTAAAACAAGGTAAAGAGCCCTCGCTGGCGCAAATGCTCAATCAGCAGTGCGAGATTGAACTACGTATCCCCGCCCTGCTGCCAGAGGACTATGTGAGTGACGTCAATATTCGTCTATCCCTCTATAAACGCATTGCAGGTTGCGAAACACAAGCGGCGCTGGATGAACTAAAAGTCGAATTGATCGACCGTTTTGGCTTATTGCCCGAACCGACGCGCAACTTAATGGAAATGACCCTCTATAAACATGAGGCGACTCGCTTAGGGGCGACTAAAATAGAAGTGCACAGCAAAGGTGGTAGCATCGAATTTAGTGATGATCACGTTATAGACCCTATGTTTATTATTGGATTGCTCCAAAGCCAGCCACAAATCTATCGAATGGAAGGACCGAATAAGTTAAAGTTCAGCCTTGCGGCCGAAACCAGTAAAGACAGGCTCGCTTTGGTCAAACTCTTGCTCGAACAACTATCTCAACATCAATCGCAACATCGTCTTGGAGATAAATAGTGTTACGTAAACTCGCGGTCTCTATCGCTACCCTCATTGCACTATCGCACAGTCAGGTCGTCCAAGCGGAAGCTTGGTTCGAAGTTGAAGTCTATGTATTTGAACGCCAAAGTCAGTCGACTGAACAATGGCCAGATGCACCGATCAAGACAAAAACCGATAACGCGATAGACTTGATCTCTCCAGCGGTTGCACAAGCTGTCACCCCAATGGCGAGCGAGTCGGCGCCTTGTACGCTAGTATTTGATGCCGATGCCAATAGCCATTGCGCCGAAACCTTAAACGGTGAGCCACCGTCTGAGCCTGTAGCTGCCGCACCGACCAGTGTTGAATATCGCTATCCGCCAGTGATCCCATCAGAAATCAGCAGCGCAACAAACAGTTATGCCAGCGCCAATGGCGGTCCAGTGTTATTAGCACGCAGCCAAAGCCAGTTTGCGAGTATTATCAATAGCATCTCCCGTGAACGCGGCACGCGCAGTTTACTGCACATGGCGTGGCAACAACCAATGCGTGGTAAAAGTGGTTCAGTGCCTATTCGTTTATTTGCGGGTAAGGATTTCTCAGGTACGTATCACTTCGATGGCAGAAAAATCATTAAGCAAGCTCAAGCTGAGCCTATGACTCATGCCGATGGCATGCCTATGCTTGCGCCAGTGGTATCACCGGTGTGGGAATTAGATGGCACACTGAATATCTATTTAAGCCACTATTTGTATATTGAAACCGCACTGAATTTGCGTAAAGAAGGCCGGAAGTTATTACCAGTAATGCCAAGCGATGCATCAGACAGCAGCGCAACGCTCACAGCGCCCAAAGTCATGACACCGTTTTTAATGTCAGTACCTTTGGAACAAAACCGCCGGGTGAAGAGTGAAGAAATCCATTATTTAGATCACCCCGAAATGGGCATGGTGATCCAAATTCGTAAGATGGCACAACCTAGTGCACAGCAAATAAGTTTGAATACTGAATCCATACAAACGGTTGGACAATACTGAACCTATACGTAAACCGCAAAAGACTTAAGGCAGGACAGCTGTTTAAGACTGTACTTTTAACTTAAGACTGTACTATGGAGAAGTCGAGGTAGATATCATCGGCTTCGTCTTCTCCCACTGTGACCGTTAAGCCCTCGGTACAGGGCACGCCCACTTCGCACCAAGCAATTAAATTGTTCACCGCAATATCACTGCCTTGAGCTAAGATTTCGACACTGCCATCGCGGCAATTGGTGACATAGCCTGTCACCCCCAAGGCTCTGGCCTTTGTCAGGGTCGCATGCCGACAACCCACACCTTGCACTTTTCCGGTCAAATTAATTAATACTCGCTTCATCTCACGCTCCTGTTTCACGGAACCTTGTTAAAGAAATAAGCATAGCCGCAATTATCCGAAGGCTAAGTGTTAACCTATGGATCTATAGAGCAAAAAACAAACGATATTTAATTTTAGGCAAAAAAAACAGCTAACAAGACTGCAGTTAGCTGTGTCGGGCGACATACGCAAAGGGATATCCAATAAATGGATAAATAAAACAGCAACTCTGTAGCATTTTGTTACAAAATAGCAAGGCTGGCTACTTTACACAATAAATAATTATTTTCAAGAGTTTGAAAAATAAAACTATCCACCACTAACGAATATAATGCTTTTAGCTGAAAATCGGTCCATATCGTCACTTGCATTGTTCATTTAAAAAAACACACTGTGAATGTCGCTAAAACATGGGCGTGTTGACGTTTAGCGCTACAGTTGAGCATATAAAGATAAAAAGCAAAAAACCGGCCTAGTCAGCCGGTTTTTACTTTATTGCGCTAACATACATAAGCGATGGCATGCTACTCGCTAATTATCAGACCATTTTGATAGCGATACTCGGATGAGGGTTCACCATTAAAGTAATACACCGACCTGCCGTGCAGTTGATTATCGAGATACTCATCACTTTGCAGCAGGCTGCCATCTTCGTTAAAACTGTAGCCTTTGCCCTGCAATTGACCTTTATCATCATATTGCGTCAGCCCTAATAAATGGCCGTTAGCGGAAAAGGCCTGCCAGCTCCCGACTTCGTGTCCTGCTTTATAGTTGCCATGCCAGAGCTTAACCATGCTGTAGCTGCTTTCATCTTGCAGCAGCCATTGGCCTTCACGCTGACCGTTAACATACTGACCTTGGGCTTGCAGCTGTTTATCAAAACCACGCTGTAAATATGCGCCATGTAACTTAGCGTTTTTATAAAATGCTAGTGCATTATCGTGCCATCAGCTGAGATTTCACTCTGTTCACCGTTAAGCTGACCTTGTTGGTTAAACTGCTCATTGCGCGTCGTGTCGGTATTTTGTGTGATCCACTGACCAACCTTTAAGCCCAAGTGGTATTGGCCCTTCACAAAACTGCCGTCCTCGGCGTTATCTTCTCGATAGGCACCGTGCATTTGACCTTTGCTGTAGTTGATTTGCCTGACATAACCATTCCAGCCAGCACCGATATATAAGCCTTCATATTGTCCCTTGAGTTGTTCATCGCGTTCAATCAATTCACCTGCAGAGTCAAAGCGCTGACGTAAACTCCAGTCTTTTGCAGTATCACGCTGATATTGATGGGTTAACTTTCCAGTGGCATCGAAGCGCTGTTCAGTGCTAATAAGGCCTTTTGCAAGATATTGAGTATCGGTTTGGGTGACGACATTGCCAGCATCATCATAGGTAATATTCTGTATTTCGCGGCCATCATTATCGTACTCTTGCTGCATGGCTAACAGCCCTGGCCCTTTAAAACGCTGCTGGTTTCCTACCTGCTTGCCATGCTGATAATGTTTGATCTCTTGCAGAATATCTGCGGCCTGATAGATCAACACCTCTCCGTGCATTTTTCCATTCAGGTAAAACTCTTTGGTGTATAACCAGCCCTCTTTAGTCCAATACAGTCGTTCACCTTGGTATTTTCCCGCCACCATATTCACGCTTTGTTCTGGCTTACCATTGTCATAGAAGCTTTCATATCGCCCTTCCATACCGTTCGCACCATAGTTTGCGCGCGATGCCAGCTGGCCGTTGGCATGATAACTTTGCGATAAGCCTAATTCAGCCCCATTCACGCGATGCTGAAGTTCCCGCAATTGACCATTGGTATGGTAACTTTTCTGATCTCCATGCAACTGGCCATTCTGGTAGTGGTACTCTCCCGAAAGCGCTCCGTCTTCCCAATAATGCAGATGCGTGCCCTGATAATGTCCTTGCGCATCGCTACTACCCTTGCGAGACAATTGACCGTTGGGGTAGAAAAACTCGAAATCGCCAACGATAAAACTCTCGACTAAATTGGGATTGTTGACACTCCCCTTAAAAACCGGTTTATCCGTTTCTAAATAAAATAGCTGCAATGGCCACTCGCCATTTTGTTCTGTCGGCGCTTGCTCCAGATAATAAATGGCTTCGCCAGGTACATCGTTAAGCCGCCATTCTTGGTCGAGTAAAATTCGCTCAGCCAACAAATTAAACGACATAAGCAGCGCAGATAATAGTAATAAGACTCGCATTTTCTGCTCCTTAAGGTAACGCAGGGAATATATTAACCCACTGTTTATTGACCGGTTCGCCGCTTATCGTCAGCTGCTCTATCTGTGCAGCGCGCCCCGCCAGCACAAACCAGCGTTGCTCACGTAATACTTGCTGCAACGGACGCTGATAAAAGTCACTGCCATAATCTTGAATAGCAGGCGCAAGGGGTAAATTCTGCGCATTTAAAAAACGATAGCGCCGCATAAATTCGGCCACGGTTTGAGTGGTATCCAAATCTGGCAGCTGACTGATATCAATCAACCAGCTTTGCTCAGGTTGATACGCTAGCGCTTGCCATTTGGGCGTACCAGTACAGGCCAAGGTGCTGCTGACCTTGATGTCGTAAAAATTGCGGCGGATCCCATCGGCGCTGCTCAGTTGGTACTGCACAAACTTATCCAGCCCAGCACCAAAACCCGTGTTGTTGCTTGCGCTGGTGTTTGTCCATTGCAGTGTATGTCCGTTGACCTTAGGGGCATCAACTACACTGAGGGTGCACACCGCTGCCTGATCGGACGTTAACAGCATGCTGACGCCGTATTTGGCGACGATTTGCGGCTCAAGTAAGGCGGGATCAGCTGGTGTGCTAGGTTGCGGCTGATTATCATAGGACGCATACATATCATCGCTGTAAAGCAGTTGCTGCTGCGCCGGCGGATACGCGACATTTTGCGCGTAATCTTGGGTTGGAATAAAACGAATATTCTTCGTCAGTTCGCCGCTGTCAGCCGCAGTATTCACATAGAGTGTCAGCGCCGACGGCGCGGCGGCAAAGGTAAACTGTGTAATCGTCTCATATTGCGCCGATGAGGCCAGCGCCAACATATTTTGCTCTGCCGACGTTAGCCAATCCGGTCCAGTAGCTGGCGGTGAAAGATAGTGCACCATAGCGCCTTCGGCACCATCATAGCGCCGGTATAACCACGTTTTGTCAGCGCCGCCCCGCGATTTCAGCAGATAACTGAATGGCTTGTCGGTGATTGGCGAGAGTTCCAGCTGTAAATCTTCATACTGCAAGCTCACAGTTTTACTGGGATCGGGTGTCAGGTTAAGTTTGACCAGTTTCGCACCATGGTAATGGGCCGTCGCGCGAAACTCAGCGACTTGAGCTAAGAGATCATTTGGTGCATTCCAGCCAATAAGCAGATTTTGCTGCACAGATTGATGGAAACCATCCTGTTCTGGATAACTGTAACTGCCCACCTTGCTCAGTTGCAGCGGCAGCACTGTACCATCCGCGCTGTGTGCCGTGATATCGGTTAAGCTAAACCCGCCTTCGGATTTAAAACCCGAAAAGTCATGTTGATAGGTTAGATTTAATAGGTCATCTTGCTGGTAAAAGTAACCCGCATCATAGGCAAATACGGCATCAATGGCTAAGGTCTTATTGATCTCATCCAGCACAAAGTCAGGCTGTTTTTGATACTCAAAGGCTGGGAAATCATAATCAAAACCTAAACGCTGTGTTAAATCACCCAACTGGCGCTGCTGCGGCAACATAATAACGTTGCTGCGCACTGTGCCCTTATAGCCGTAGCGCTCAAACGGCGCTTCTGCCACTAGAGCTAACTGCGCTAACCAACCCCGCTCACGTTCCAACATCAGCTGACCGTAGATTTTGGCTTGCTCGCCGTCACTTTCAACTTTGGCTAACACATGCGTATCAGTGACTTGCAATACAGTAAGTTTGGCATTGGCGTGGCCTTGATAAGCAGGAAGCGCGACAACCGCCCCCGCTTTGGCGGGTATGGTGCTAAGAAAGGCCGATGAGCTAAAGAGCTTTTTCAGTTCCTGCTCAAGCTCTGCGCCGCGTTCAGCCAGCAGCGCCTGCCATACAGGTTTGTTTAATGCACTGAATTCTTTAACGCTGCCATCGTCTAGATTTAACGTAAATTCAAACCCCTGCGAGAAAATAGCGTGCATTTCAGGATTACGATCGGCTCGCTGACCACTACTGACGCCGCTCCCTTGGCCATCGCGCATGTTCATGTAATCGACGTACACTTGAAACCGACTGTTTTTGCCCGTTTCGAGGACCTTATAACGCAGCAATTGATGTGAGCTGGTGTTAACCGTTTCGGTACGCCGACCGTTGTCTACAGTGATGTTGGTGGTGCTATACAGCTGATACGAGCGCTCTTCCCCTTTCTCAGGTGTGAACTCAACATCAGCATCCCCAAAAGAACAGGCCGATAATAAACAGCATGCAACTACGCTAACCAAGTACTTCATGGTTATTCCTTGTATCTCAAATAGTAAGCGCCGCATTATGCCCTTTCGTGCCTAGTAAATAAAATGCTTTGCTATTTATGCCAGTTCAGCACAACACCTTAATGCGCGACTAAAATATCCTTTTTAGATAGTCACAGGTACTGCAATGTCAATCTTAGGCAAGTTTTTAATGACGAATCCGGCATCAAGAACTGATGCAAACAGCGAGCTGTGCGGCATTAATTGTCATTGTTTCCCAGTGACTCGCCGATTTTTTATTTAATAAGAAGTATCCCTATAGGCTCGACAGCGCCCCCCATCATGTCAACTATCACTGTAGCTGCAATGCCAATCCTAACTATCACTTTCGCAGTTCGTTTAGCTAAAAAGCTATTGCCCCAAAGCAAGATAACGTTGTCGTCAATAGTGCAGCATGAATTGTCATTGTTTCCCCAGTGACTCGCCGTAAATATATCCCTATAGGCTCGACGGCGGCATCCAAGCCGCCAACGGTCACTGTTGCAACAATGCCAATCTTAACTAAGTCCTTAATTCACAAATCGGCCCTAAACAGCTTTTGCCCCATTCCGCGTTATCGGTGCGGCAGACAACTTACTCTGTCAGTGGTGAGTTGGCCAAGTTTTAGTAATGCTAAAGATTGACTAGAGTAATGGTGGCGATTCAGTTTGCTTTTAGCTTGGGTTGTTTAGTGTTAACTTTGTAAACAGGAGCACTAACAATAACTACATGGAATACAAATGTACATTCGTACGGTCGAAATTGAAAACTACCGAGCCTTCAAAAGCTTCAAAATCAAACTTTCACCACTTAGCCTAATTATCGGTGAAAACGAAGCAGGCAAAACCAACCTATTTGACGCACTTGCTCTGCCACTTAATAGCAACGACATAAGCTTCAATAAGAAACGTCTATCTGTATCGGACATCAACCGCGAAGCAATCAAAGACTTTTATCAAGCTATCATCAACGGCAAGGGAGATGATGAGATCAAGGCTTTGATTCCAAAGGTTCGAGTTGAGGTCGAGTTCACTGACCCAAAGAACTTTATTGAAGAAGGCGTTATTGGTAAGTGGATAATCGGAGAAGAAGCCGACGAGAGTTATAAGATTCGGTACGACTTCAGGCCTAAAGATGCAGATCATTTTGTAAAGAGTGCCAAAGAATTACTCGACGGCATTGAGGACATCAAAGAAACACGCTGGTTTAACTTACCAATTGAGCTTTACGACTATGATGTAACGCAAAGCAATAATGGGTTAAAGGTTAGCTATTCTGATTTAAGACTTATAGCCATCAACTCTATCAACGCCGAGCGTGACGACTTTGCTGAAAATAATACACAGAAATCAAACAACATTCTGACAAAAATGCTTATTTCCGCTCTCGAGGATTCCGACAAGGCCAAGATTAACAGCGCGTACACTTCTTTCTTTGATGAAATCGAAAGTACAGAGACATTCAAAAAAATCGTTACACCTGATCCAGACTTCGAGAACTTCTTCGACGAAATTGTTGATAAGCTTGAATGTATCCCCAACCTGCCAAATTTAAAGAGCATCCTATCCAACATAACCTTGAAGTCTGGTGAAAGCTACCTATATCAGCGTGGCCTTGGGTATCGTAATCTTGTTTTCATTTACCTATTATTTGAGTTCTTCAAAAGCAACAAGAATGCACTCAACCTCTGCTGTATCGAAGAACCTGAAGCACACCTTAGCGTCAACAACCTCCGCTTCGCAACTGACTTCATATACAAGAGCACACAAAAAGGTGGCTCATCTCTACAAACGCTAATTAGCTCCCATAGCCCTCAAGTCATCAATAAACTTGAGCTAACTAACGTGATCGTCCTATCTGGAAATGAGGCCATACACCTAACTGATAGTAAGAAGCATCTCACTAACTATCTTCGTAAGCGGCCTAACTTCGATATTCTAAAACTGCTACTAAGCAATAAGACTGTACTCGTTGAAGGCACTACCGAAGAGATGCTGATCAACGCCATCCTCTACCGTAATAACAAGAATTTGAGTAGTCTTGAAGTAATATCTATCGAGCAAACTGGCTTCATAACTTTCATGGACGTCTGGTTGCAAGTCAATAAAGGTAAACCAAAGAAGAAGCTAAGCATCATACGTGATTATGATGATAATAATGCGACCAAAGACAAGCACCAAAAATACGATATCGAAAACGACAATATAAGAGTAAGAACCACTACCCAATATACGCTCGAAGACGATCTAGCTGGAACCGCTGGAAACCTTCATCGCCTAAACACACTGTTCAACAAGAAGTGCAAAACCCCGGAAGAGATGGCCAAGTTCCTGAAAAATAGTAAAGCCGAAAGGATGCTCAAGATTGCAGACTCTATCTTAGATGAAATGAACAAAGATCCAATCATGCTACCCAAGCACATTCAAGAAGCCTTGGATTTCATGAAATGATTGAAGTCCAAATAGCCGGAGCAGGTGCTGGTAAGACTCACGGCCTAGCTGAGAAGATCATCAAGCACTATGATGCTTCGTCATATAAGAAGATCTTTGCCATCACTTATACCAATAATGCCGCGAAGAACATTTCCGAAGCTATCATCAAGCAATTTGGATACTTGCCAGAAAATATCATAGTTTGCACTGTTCATACGTTCCTATTGAATGAGATCATTTACCCTTATTCTCCGTTTGTTCTAAATGAAATACACACCACCTCCTCTCGATGCAAAACATTCTCAAACTTTCCGCCTGGCAAGTCTGAGGAAAAAAAACGACGAGAATCAGCGGGCACAATTAGCAGGCTAAAGAAGATTGGCGTGATACATGTCGATGAGACATATGCTGCGGCATGGAGAATTGTCGATGAAAACTACTCCAAACATAGCAGCCAGAAAAAGAAGTCTAAAGTTAGGAAAGTTCACAAGTTACTAAGTAGCGCGATTGATAATATTTTTCTCGACGAAGCTCAGGATCTTGATGAAACAGCGCTTAAGGCTTTTCAACAAATCGGCGAGAATTCGGTTGACATTTACATGGTGGGTGACCCCAAGCAAGCAATAGATTATCCAACATCTTTCACAGACTGGTTAGCTGCGAATAAAGCCAACGAAAAAGTTAAAGTACTTCCGAATATAACTACTTCTCGTAGAGTTCCACAGAGAATTCTTGACCTCTCAAACACCTTTTGCCCCAAAGGCCAAGAGCAAACTAGCTTGTCTGAAGTTGAAGGACGCCTAACATACATCACTTCTGAAGATGATCATTACGACGACGTTCTCTGTCATCACATTGAGAATAGAAGCTTAGTGAGCATATTCAGAAAAGAAGGTAATTACTCAACCAAACAAGCAGGGTCACTACCCGAGTTTGATCCTGAGGTAGAAGAGCTACTTACAGTAAAGTTTCCCGAATACGAAGAAGGCGTGGTCATATATTCATTACAGCGTTTCTTTGCCTCCCTCTTATCCAAGAATGACAACAACAAATCTATACGTAAATTTCTTGCCAAGCTGGAAATTCCGTATGAAAAAGAGCTGTTCATAAAACTTTGCCGCTCAGCCGAGCAATTTAGTTCATCTAAGGACAATTCGGCCAAGTATGCAATAAGCAGCATCCAACGAACTAAGGGCTTAGAGTCTAAGGTTTGTGTCTTAATCTTAACGCCAGCAATATTCAAATGCTTAATGCAGAATGGTGTAACCAAGTTCAACAAGACTTGGAATATGGTCTACGTCGCATTAACGAGAGCTGAGTCAGAGCTTGTTGTAGCAGTAGACATGGCTTTGCTTGGCAGAGAGTATAAGCATGATGATATTGTTGAGAGCCTTGAATCTATTGGGTTTGAAGTGCTAAACCCGAATCTACCAAACCACAAAACCGAAGAAAAATTAGAGGAAGCGTAATATCAACCACAGATAATTGCCAAACATCCGCTTTGGGCCGTGCAGATCATGTATAACAAGCTCAAATACTCGGAACAATTTTTCACTTTGCTCCAATTGGTTCTGTGTTGCGGGCTCAACCCCATAGAAAATATTATCCAAAACTCATGAATTAGAGCTAGTGACCTAAATCACTTTTGCCCCTTTATCGTTTAGCATAACGAGAACTTACATATCATTTTCCTGCTAATTGACCAATTTTATCTAATGCTTCAACATGTATGTAGTTGATTAAGATTCAAATCAGTCATGGACTAGATTAGTTGGCGTAGGACATAAAAATGATAAGAAAAGCATCCGAAATATTAGAAAAGTTTATAGCTGAAGAAGCTAAACGGCTTGATGGTGTTAAAATGCCCCATATGCCAACGTTAGGCAGTGCCTATGAAGAGATAACCCGTCAAGGTATCGATAATCGGTTTACGATCCCAAAAGCATTGGATCTAAAAGTAGTATCAGGTTTTATCTCAATTGAAGGTGAGATGCTACCTGAACAAATTGACTGTATGCTTGTTCATGGTGATGGGATTCAATATGGATTAACTGAACAATACATATATGAGATTGAGTCTGTTTTATGTATTTTTGAAGTAAAGAAAACGTTAAACAAACCTGACTTTAAGGACGCTTTAGAGCACCTAAGTAAAATAAGAAAAAGTTACGCACAATTATTTGAAAAAAAACTTATCGAATATGACTATGAACCAGATTTACATGTGGCGGGTAAATTATTCTCCCAAATAACTGGCAAACCGTCACCTGTAAAATATCGCCAAATTCATGATCTAGAACCAGAAGATGGTGTGCTATTTTATTCACTGGTTCAAGAATGCTATGCGCCAGTTAGTATTATTCATGGTTATGGTGGATATAAAACTGAATCTGGGTTGAGAAATGCGTTTGTTGATATTCTTGCCCAAGAAAAAGATAGCAATGGTATTGGTTTTGGCATCCCTTCATTTCCTACATTAGTTACTGCAAATAACTATTGTTTGGTAAAGAATAATGGTTTCCCTTACATGGCTCTACAAGGTGTAAATAATTGGGTTGCTATTTCTTCTACTCGTCACAATCCAGCGTACATCATGCTGGAAATAATTTGGTCAAAGATATCACAATATTTTGATGTTGCGATGCCTTGGGAAGATACACTAGAAACTGAAAGTTTAGCACCTCTTTTAACAGCAACAGTACGTCGCGAGGGCGATAATGTTGGTTGGTGGTATAGAACTAATGAGCCATCAGAGAAAATCCTAAAAAGAGAAGCTAACACCAAATGGGAGCCTGCGAAGTTAAGTGCAGCAGCCATTACGTTAACTAATTTAATGATTTGGCGCGGTGGCGAGTTTGATGTATCTGATGGCACAGAGTGGCTATCAAACAAGTTTGGAACCACCTTTGAAGATGTTACAGAAGAGCTTCTGTGCTCTGGATATTTCATGAATGACAACGGTTTTCTTCGACCAATTGCGTCTGTTAGTTTCAT